>MDSV01091211.1_pt1 | contig 11088 bp, 7 predicted proteins | sample 810851 | NCBI WGS metagenome assembly MDSV01 (sample SAMN05326640, study PRJNA326480) | marine metagenome | isolation source: seawater | place: Atlantic Ocean: North East | collected 2012 | reverse complement strand
CACCGATTTTACTTAGTATATCTTTTGGAAAACCAAAACCATCATCTTCAATAAAAATTTTTGTAAAGATTTTATCGCTTTCAACAGTTATAAATATATTCTTTTTTGCATATTTATTTGCATTTCCAATAAAGTTTCTTAATCCATAAACTATTTCGATTGATTTAAAAAATGCCAATGGATTTAAATTTTTTTTAAAATTTAATAAAAAGTTTTTTTCACTTATTTCTTCAAATGACTTAGTAATCTCAGTTAAATAATCTTCTATCGTAATATCCCCATCAATAAACTCATCTTCTACTATAGGGTTTAAAGTTAGTTTTTTTAAAATATCATTACATCTATTTACTTGACCTAACAGTAATTCAATATCTTTTTTTAAATCTTTATCATTTTTAAATTGCTCTAACAGATCTTGAGAAATAATTTTAATTGTAGATAGCGGTGTCCCAAATGAATGGGCTGCTGCTGCAGCTTGTCCACCTAAAGATAAAAGTTCATGTTCTTTTGCTATCACTTCCTCCATTTTATTTAATGCTTCTTTTCGCAATTTTGCTTCTGACCCAAATTTAAGTCCAAAATAATTCAAAAAAATTAACGCAATAGATAAAGCTAAAGGAACAGAATAATAATAATAATCACTAACATGAAAATGAACTGATAAATCACCAGGTAAGTTTTCATAAAAAAAAGTTAAAAAAACTATTGATGATATTGTTATAAAAACTAATAATAAATTAGCTTTTATATCTAAATTTGTAGATGAAAATATACAAGGCATAATGATAAATACAATAAAAGGATTTGTTATACCTCCTGTTAAATATATTAATAAGCTTAATTGAAAAATATCGAAATTAAGAAAAAAAAATGAAAACTTATTCGTTAAATAGTTTTCTTTATGAAAATATATTAAATAAAAATTTAAAAAAATTCCTATTAAAATTATAAAATTAGATAAAATAAAATTAAAATCAAACTTAAAAAAAAATGCAACTAAATTTATAGTTATCAATTGACCTAAAATAGCAATCCATCTTAAATTTATGTAAGTAGGTTTATTTAATTGAAAATATTTTGAAGTTTCGAAAAACTTCATTATTAAATATCTAAATTCTGAACATTAATAGCATTTGATACAATAAAATCTTTCCTTAATGCTACATCATTACCCATTAAAGTATGAATTAAGTTTTGATCTTTTTTTAAATCCTTTGAATATCGAACTTGAAGTAAATTTCTTGTTTCTGGATTTAAAGTTGTACTCCACAATTCTTCTGGATTCATTTCTCCAAGGCCCTTAAATCTTTGAATATTCATTTTTGATTTTTCTTCATCTATAAATTTTATAAAATCTCTACTACCTTTTTTCAATTTTTTAGATGCTTTATTATTATTTAAGATATACTCTTCTAATTCTTTTTCATCTTTAATATAAATCCCTTTTGTACCTTTGTTTATTTTAAATAATGGTGGTTGAGCAAGATAAATATGTCCATTTTCAATTAGTTTATTAAAAGGCTTATTATTAAAAAAAGTAAGCAATAATGCTCTGATGTGAGAACCATCAACATCTGCATCAGTCATAATAATAATTTTACCATACCTTAAATCTTTTAAATCAATCTCTTCAACTTTTGGATCTAAACCAAGTGCATTAATTAAAGTAACTACTTCATTAGAAGAAATCATTTTTGACAATGCTTTTGTTTTATGTTCACTTCCATTCTTATTAAGGTTTTTTTTAATTGTGATTTCTTCAACATAAGTATTCAAAATTTTGCCTCTTAATGGTAAAACTGCTTGATTAGCTCTATTTCTACCTTGTTTAGCAGAACCTCCGGCTGAGTCTCCCTCCACTATAAATAATTCAGTTCCCTCTTGTTTTCCAATTTGACAATCTGCTAATTTGCCTGGTAAACCACTTAATTCTAGTGCCCCTTTTCTTCTTACATTTTCTCTCGCTTTTCTTGCAACGTCCCTTGCTAGGGCAGCTTGTATAACTTTTGCTAAAATTATTTTCGATAAAGATGGATTTTGATCAAACCATATAGACAATCTTTCATTAATTATAGTCTCTACAATCATTCTTACTTCTGATGAAACTAATTTATCCTTTGTTTGAGATGAAAATTTTGGATCAGGTATTTTTGCAGATAAAACACAAGTTAAACCCTCTTTTATATCGTCACCAGAAATTGTTAACTTATTTTTTTTTAATAAATTATGTTCATTAGCATATTTATTAATTACTCTTGTTAAGGCACTTCTAAAACCTAATAGATGAGTACCTCCATCTTTTTGATAAATATTATTTGTATAAGGATAAATATCTTCACCATAACTAGCGTTCCATTTTAGTGAACATTCAATTTCTATATTATTTTTTTTACCTTCTATATAAAGTGGTCTTTTAAATAAATCTTTTCCATTTTTATTAAGTAGTTTTTCTCTCTTTTCATCTAAAAATTCAACAAATTCTAAGAGACCTCCATCAAATTTAAATTCAATAATTTTTTCTTTTTTTTGATTTAAGTCATTAATTGTTATTTTTATTCCTTTATTTAAAAATGCAAGCTCATGCATTCTTTTTATAATTATATTAGGGTTAAATTTTATTGATGAAAAAATCTCCTTAGAAGGTAAAAAAGTTATTTGCGTTCCTGTTTCTTTTGATTTACCAATAACTTTAAGAGAAGCTTTTGCATTTCCATCTTTAAACTCAATAAAATATCTTTTTCCATCTCTATTAATTTCTAATTTTAATTTTTCAGATAATGCATTAACTACTGAAACTCCAACCCCATGTAATCCTCCAGATACTTTATAAGAATCATGATCAAATTTTCCTCCTGCGTGAAGTTGAGTCATTATAACTTCTGCTGCAGATTTTTTTTCACCTTTATGCATGTCAATTGGAATTCCTCTACCATCATCACGAACAGTAATTGTTCCATCAGTATTAATGTTAATATCAATATTTTTGCAGTATCCAGCTAAGGCTTCATCTATTGAATTGTCGACAACTTCATAAACCATGTGATGTAATCCGGTGCCATCATCTGTATCTCCAATATACATTCCTGGGCGCTTTCGAACTGCTTCTAATCCTTTTAGTACTTTAATGGAATCTGCTTTATATGTTGATTTATTTGTCATTTTTAATTTTTGGAAAGTATAATTATATCATTTTTTTATCTAAATTGATTAAATTTATTTCAAAAATTTTTTTAAAAAGAGTTAAATTACCTTTTAATTTAAGGCTTAATTGACTTAAAAAAAAAATATAGATTTACTTTGAGTTTATTAAATAAAGTACAAAAAAAATAGTATATTATCTATGAATCTAACAATGGAGATAAAATGGAAGTATTATTAGTTTTGGGTGTAGCCTGGCTGGCATGGAATCATTTCATAAATTAAAGGCAATACTCTTTTGACTCTTTATAGGTATATAGATTTTAGAGCATATACCTATAAAGTTTCATTAATTAAATTGTTAAGTTAACCCAACTTTATTTAAAATCTATAAATTATAAATTATAATTACCAAATATGTTAAAAAACAAATATATAAAAATTTTTTATATAAATCTCATTATTTTATTATCTTTAATTTTTTTATTTGAAATATTTTTTGGATATTGGTTTAAAAAAAATAACTTTGGTTATTTCATGAGGCATGAAAGACAAAAACAAAATTATTATGAAACTATCCACGATGAAAAAAAATATCAATTTTATTATAAACGTAATTTTTATGGTTTTAGAGGTGATGATGTTAATCCAGAAAAAATGAAAATTATATTTTTAGGTGGTAGTACAGGAAATCAAAGAGTCACTCCTCAAAATCTAACTATAGTTGGGTTGTTAAATGAAAAAATTAAAAATAATGGTTTTAATTTTGAAATACACAATGGTTCAACCGATGGTAAATCAACAAAAGGATACGTTAATGACTTTAAATATTGGTTTCCAAAAATTCCAAATTTTAATCCAAAAATAATTATTTTTTATACAGGTATAAATGACTCAAACATAATGCATGATGAAAAATTTGATAACCCATGGAGAGAAAGTAATTTTGAAAAATTTAGAGACTACTTTAAAAATAATAGTAGAACTGTAGAATTAATTAAAAAAATAAAATTTAAATATTTTGCAAAATTAAAAAAAGAATATGGAATTAAAAATTCTAGTATTAATTTATATAATGATTTTAATTATATTAATTACCAAGATGCAAAAAAAATGCACTTAGATAAAATTCCAAATCAATTATTAATAAGTCAATTTGAACAAAAATTAAATTCTCTTAATTTTTACATAAAAAAATATAAGATAATTCCTATTTTTATTACCCAAGTAAAATACGATGGTTTATCGGACTACAACCTATATTTAATAAATGAAAAATTAAAAGATTTTTGTAAAAAAAATAATTATCATATTATCAAACTAGATGAAAAAATTATTTCTTTAGAAAAAAAAACATTCTTTGATACTGTACACACATTGATAAAAGGGAATAAAGTAATAGTTGATAAAATTCATCTTGATTTAATAAATATTTTTAAAACTTATCTCTAGTTTAAAATAATTATTCTAATCTGTCTTAAAAGTTAAATTAACTCTTATATTAAATTAATTGTAACTAGTAAGCTATGAAGTGAATATTTTTTTAATATAAATTAAAATTGCTCAAATAAAAAATAGTATAAATATAAATAAAAAATTAAATTATTTTTTTGAAGGAAAATTTTTAATAAAATTGTCAGAGTCTATTTCTAAAAAAGTTTTAATTTCTTTTTTATTTTCCCAGATATCTTCAAATTTCAAGCAAAGAACATTTTTTTTGTTTTTAAAATTATTAATTTGTTTTGAAATACATCTATCAAAAAAAATTCTTTTAAGAACTCCTCTTAACAAATAGCAAAGAGGACACCCAAGAATTGCTGTTTGTGTCTGAATGAAATTTCTTCTTTTTAAACTATTATAAACTTTTTCATATTCTCCGTAGATAAATATTATTTTGGTATTACTATTTTCTAAAAAAGGAAATTTAGCTAAATGCTTATATCCATCACTGTTATTTTCATCATTAATTTTTTTAAATAATTTTAGATGTCTCATTATCGTTGATGAAGCTGTACCGCCTGTCGAAATTACAATTGCATCTAACAATTTATCAGCAGGGATAATTTTCCCTCTCGAAAATTTATTAAAAATTGCTACTATAAAATTTTTAATAAACCAATATTGCCCCAAGAAAAAATTTTTCACTGTTATCTTATTAAATTATTTTTTTTGATTTATACAATATTTAATATGTCGTATTTTGAAAATAAAGAAAATTAAATTATAATTTTATATAAGAAATCAAATGTGTATGATTGTAGCTCATATTTATAAATTTGGCGGAGAGAGTGGGATTCGAACCCACGGTACCTTTGACAGTACACACACTTTCCAAGCGTGCGCCTTAAACCACTCGGCCACCTCTCCAAAATTTACATAATCAAGCTAGTCAGTTTAATATTTATTTTCTGAGTCTAAAAAAATATAAGGCCATTCTAAACAAGATGAGTATTTTTTAAACCAATAAGATAAATATCTTTCTGCAAGATAAGCATAAAGTCTTTTTGTTTCATAGCCTTTTAATTTTTCAAAACCAAAAACTTTTTCACAATTATCAAGCCAATGAAATAAATCTGTAAACCATAGATTTATAATTTTTGGTTTAGCAACAAACATAATATGTGGGTTAAACTCATTAGAATTAAAAACAAAATTTTTAAATTCGTTTTTATCCTTGTTATCCATTACATCAATAGCTTTTTCTATAAGTCCATAGCCATGAAACATATCAAAATGTAATTTGATTGAATGTTTATTTTTGTTAAATAAAATCGATGGATCTTTAATTATATTTCTCCATCCTTTCTTAATTAATTTTGAATACTTTGCTCCCTGTAAACTTATAGGTTCACAAATAACCGAATTATATCCTGACCATTCTTTAGGTATGAATTTTAGCAAATAATCCTTAGAAAAATTATTAATACCACCTTTATTTTTTTTTTCTTGTAACCAAAATCTTCTTTTTTGGCACACACCTATCCATATATTGTCATCATTAATATATTTTTTTAATTCGTTTTTCCAGAACCAATAATGAAATGTTAATTCAGAATAATACTCTTCTTTATGATATATATTATCTTTTTGGTCACATCTTATATATCTTTCTGAAAAATTACTTTTCCCTACGGCAGCTAAATTATAGTCCAGATCCCTTAAAAAATTTAAATCTTTATCAGTTACACAATAAATATCTAACTTTTCTTTCATATCTTATAATTAATTAAAACTTCATCAAATAATAAATAAATTTTAAAAAATATACTAATCTTCATATAATAAAATCTCTAAATTTTTCTTGATTTTTTTTTAAAAAGTCAGGATAAGTTTCATCAATTTTAATTTTTTGATATTGATGTCCCCTACCAAATAAATCAGTTCTATTTTTAATTTTTTCTTTAATAATATCTATTGAAGAAAATTTTTCATCGGCAAATTCAGAATGTGCGTATGTTCTTAATTTCAAAGAAATTTCTTCAGGGCTAAGAATGTTATTAAAGTGCCAACCAGCATTTTCAAATATTTGAATATTTTTTTCTTTATCAAATCTTAAAAAACTATATTTAAGATTTTTAGATCTAACTTTTTGTCTCATAAAATCAATCGATTTTAAATTTTTTTTTTTACAAACTCTTGATCCCTCCCAAGGACTCTCAAACCTATTAAATAGATTAAATTTATAATTAAAACATTTTTGCATAAATATACCGTATTTTTTTGTTAATCGAAGGTCAGAAAGAGTTTCTGGGTTTTGAATTTCGTCTGGATCAGAAAAAAATATGTAATCTTCAGGTTCTGCAAAATTTGTACAATTTAATAAAAATTCTCTTTGTATTGCTTGATTTTCCCAAATATTTGAATTTTTTGGAAATGGTTTTTCCATTACAAAATGTTTTACTTTGTTGGAGTCATAGTCTTTATTTTTAATAAAATTTATTTTTTTTTTATTTCCTCTATGATCAAATTTAGACTCACATATAACAAAATAATCTACATAGTTTTTAAGAATATTATACCTTAAATCAAACATAAAATTATTATCAAAAAAAGTTATACAATCAAAAATTTTACTTTTAATCATTTATCCATTTTTCTAAAATTTTCATATTTAATAATGTTTCCTCTAATTTCATTCCTGGATAATTTGATTCTTTTTTATCCTCTAATATAGAATGACTAAGACTTTCAATTTCATGGGCAAAAATATTTTCATAAGATTTTATCTTAATTTTATAGTCACTTTCTCCTTCAATTTTAATTAAACCTTCTTTGCCGTGCCATGTATCTTCGATCAAAATTTGACCCTTTTTTCCAATAATTTTTGTTTTTTTTCCTAAATTTTTTGTAAAGGAAGCTCCAATTTTTGATTTAAACTTTTTGTCAAATTCTAATTCTGTGTAAGAATCAATATCAACTCCTGTTGAACCAATTTCTTTTTTAATATTTGATAAATTTATATTATTTAAATTGATATTAGGAACTAAAGAGGCAATCAATTGACTAAATGATACCGGATAACATCCCAAATCTAGTATAGCTCCACCTCCTAGTTCTTTATTATATAATCTACTTTCTGTATTCAATTTTTTTCGCTTCTTAAATCCAAATAAATTTTTCTTAGTTAATATATCAACTCCAAAAGATGATTCTATTGAGATTAGTTCTCCTATCGCATTATCTTTTATCAATTCAACAACCTTAATAATTTGAGGGTGAAATCTATACATAAATGCTTCTGAAAATAATAAATTTTTACCAGAAAGTTTATTTTGAATATCTTTAATTTGAGAAAAGTTAATTGTAGCAGGTTTTTCAACTAAAATTTTTTTTTCTTTTTCAATACATTTAATTATCCATTCATGATGTAATGAATTAGGTAATGCAATATATATAATATCTACATCGCTACATGATAATAATTTTTCATAGCTGCTAAAACAATACTTCTCTTCTACTTGAAATTTATCTTGAAATTTATTTATTTTTTTTTGATTTAAACTTGCTATCGCAACTAATTTTGCATTTTTTGAAAATTGAAATGCGTCGGCAAACTTTTCTGCTATATTGCCTAAACCAACGATTCCCCAATTAACTTTTCTCACTTATTATTCCTTTTTAATTTTTAAAACTCCTATAAATGCTTCTTGTGGAATTTCTACTTTACCAAATTGCTTACCTCTTGCTTTACCTTTTTTTTGTTTTTCTAATAATTTTCTCTTTCTGTCTCTTGCACCACCTCCATGAATTTTAGTTAAAACATCTTTTTTAAATCCTTTTATTGTTTCTCTTGCTATGATTTTTCCTCCTATTGCTGCTTGAACAGGTATCATAAAGTTATGCCTTGGTATTAAATCCTTTAGCTTTTCACAAACCTCTCTGCCTATCGTTTGTGCGAAATTTTTATGAACCATCATAGCCAGTGCATCAACTGGTTCAGAATTCACTAAAATTCCAAGTTTTACTAGTTCTCCCTCTCTATGATTTATTATTTCATAATCAAAACTTGCATAACCACTTGTCATAGATTTTAATCTATCATTAAAATCAAACACAACTTCATTTAATGGGATTTCATAGTTTAAAACTGCTCTATTGCCTGAGTAACTTAAATTAGTTTGAACACCTCTTTTGTCTTGGCAAACTTTTATTATTGCACCCAGATATTGGTCAGGCGTTATAATAGTAGCTTTAATCCAAGGTTCTTCAATAAGCTTAATATTTGTTGGATCAGGCAAGCTTGATGGATTCTGCAATTCTATAACTTCTCCCTTATTTAGGTGTACTTTATAAACAACTCCAGGTGTAGTAGTCAGTAGATTTATATCAAATTCTCTTTCTAGTCTTTCTGTTATAATTTCTAAATGAAGTAATCCTAAAAACCCACATCTAAAACCCAGTCCTAATGCTGATGATGACTCAGCCTCATATGAAAAACTTGCATCATTTAATTGAAGTTTACCAAGTCCATCTTTTAATTTTTGATACTCTGAACTATCTACAGGAAATAAGCCACAAAAAACTACTGGCTTACTTGGTTTAAAACCTGGTAAAGCATTCTCAAGCGGTTTACTAGAATCACAAATAGTATCTCCAACTTTTGTTTCTGATAAAATCTTTATTCCAGTTGTTATAAAACCTATCTCTCCAGCATTTAGTTCATTAACATCAGTAGCCTTTGGGGTAAATACACCAACTTTTTCAACTGTATATTCTTGATTAGTAGACATCATTTTAATTTTCATATTTTTAAAAATTTTTCCATTAATAACTCTAACTAAAATAACTACTCCTAAATAAGTATCGTACCAACTATCAACTAATAAACATTTTAAAATTTCATTTTTTTCCCCATTTGGGCCTGGTAGAGTTTTAATAATTTGCTCTAAAATATCTTCAATACCTTCACCTGTCTTACCAGAGCATGGAATTGCATTTTCAGTATCAATACCAATTACTTCTTCAATTTGCTTTTTTGTTTTTTCTAAATCTGAGGCTGGTAAATCTACTTTATTTAATACAGGAACTATCTCATGATTAATATCTAAAGCCTGATAAACGTTTGCTAAAGTTTGTGCTTCTACACCTTGAGTGCTATCAACAATTAAAATAGATCCTTCACAAGCATATAAGGATCTGCTTACTTCATAACTAAAATCGACATGTCCTGGTGTATCAATAATATTTAATGTATAATTTTTACCGTCTTTCGCTTTATAATTAAGCTTAACAGTTTGTGCTTTAATTGTTATTCCTCTCTCACGTTCAATATCCATTGAATCGAGAACTTGAGCTTTCATTTCTCTTTCAGTGAGGCCTCCACATTTATGAATTATTCGATCTGCAATAGTTGATTTACCGTGATCAATGTGCGCAATGATAGCAAAGTTTCTGATGTTATCAATTGTGCTCATATTTAAGATCTTATTTTTGCGCCTGTCTTATCTTCTACAGTTGAAATTATAAGTTGATTAATTCTATCTAAATCCTCATCTTTTAAAGTTTTTTCTGAAGACTGAATTGTTACACTCAAAGCAATTGATTTTTTACCCTCAGGAATATTTTCTCCTTCATAGACATCAAATACTCTTACTGATTTAATTAAATATTGATCTATTTTAGTAATTATTTCTATCAATTCTTGTGCATGAATATTTTTATTTAAAACAAATGCAAAATCTCTTTCTGATTTCTGATAATCAGAATACTTATATTTAATCTTTTGATCATTTAATGATTTTTTAGTTTGCTTGATATTATCTAAAAATATTTCAAAACCAGCCAAAGACTCTGTTTTTACATCTATTTTTTTTAAAATATTTGGGTGAATTTCTCCAAAATAAGCAACTATTTTTTCTTTGTCCTTATTGAGAAATATTCTTCCTGATTTACCAGGGTGATAATAACTAGGTGCCTTATCATCTATATATAATTTATTTTGATTAAATCCTGCTTCAACTAAGCTTTTAACAACATCTTGCTTTACATCAAAAACATCTACTAACCTATCTTTTTCAAGCCAATTTAATCTAGAAATTTTGCCAGCACGTAAACCACAAACTACTGTTTCTTGTTGACCGGGCTGAGATCCTAAAAAAATTGGCCCAATCTCAAATAATGAAATATCTTTAAAACCTCTATCTAAATTTTTGCTTAAATAAATAATTAAATTAGAAAAAATAGAATTTCTCAAAACATTAAGGTCTGAACTAATAGGATTTATAATATTAATTTCTTTATTATTTTCTAAAAATAATTGATTAATTTTTGAATCAGTAAAAGACCAAGTTATAGTTTCCAGAAAACCTTTAGACGCTATAGATCTTTGAAGGAAATGAAATAGCCTTTGTTTATTATTTAATGTTGGTTTTTTTCTAGTTTTTTCTGGTTTTATAATTTGAATTTTATCATATCCATGTATTCTAACTAACTCTTCGACAATATCTATTT
>MDSV01187486.1_pt1 | contig 11089 bp, 11 predicted proteins | sample 810851 | NCBI WGS metagenome assembly MDSV01 (sample SAMN05326640, study PRJNA326480) | marine metagenome | isolation source: seawater | place: Atlantic Ocean: North East | collected 2012 | reverse complement strand
ACAAATAATCTTCTTTCCACTTGTTGGTTCATAAGTTCCTATAATAATTTTCTTATTGTCTGGCAAACATTCGTATGAGTGAACTAAATAAACGTATTTACCATTATGATGACTAAAAATATTTTTATTTAGTCCTTGAAACTTAAACCATCCAACAATTGGTATTTTAATTTTATTGCTTCTGATTTTATTTACTTTTCCTTTAATCAGATTTAAACCTATATTGTTACCAAATTCACTGCTCTGACTGAATAATAATTGCATTCCAAGACAAATTCCAAGAATAGGTTTATTCTTAAAAACACTTTGTTTTATAAATTTATCTAATCCTTTTTTTTTGAGAGAATTCATAGCAGGTAAAAAAGAACCAACACCAGGTAATATCAGATGACTACATTTTTCGAGTTCCTCATTTTTATCAGATATAATAAAATTAATTTTTAAATACTTTAATGAATTTGTTATAGAGAAAAGATTTCCAGCATCATAATCAATTATACCAATTTTTTTCATCAATTTCTTACAGAAAAATATCTTTTAATATGTTTTTTAATTTTATTGATTGTCAAATCATCATAATGAAGTACAGATGAAACACTTATACCATCAAGTGATTTTATTTTTACTATTTCGTTTAAATGTTTTAATTCTCCTAAACCTCCACCAACAATAACAGGTAACTTACATATTTTATTTATTTTTTTAATTAGATTAATATCAAATCCTCTTTTTGTGCCGTCCATATCGATAGAATTAACATGGATTTCACCAGCACCAGATTTTTGTAAAAATTTTATCCATTCTAAAGCGTTTAAACCTGTTTTTTCTCTACCTTTATCTACAAAAACTTCCCATTTATTAGATGATACTTTCTTAACATCTACTGTAACAACTATTGCCTGATTTCCAAACTTCTCTGAAGCTTTAGATATTAATTTTTTATCTAAAACAGCCCCTGTATTAATTGAAACTTTATCTGCTCCGTTTCTCATAGCTATTTTAATATTTTCTATATCTCTAAAGCCACCTTGAAGAGTAACAGGAATAAAAATTTCTTTGCAAGATGATTTGAGAAAATTAATAACCGTGTTTCGGCTAAACAAACTTGCATTCACATCATTAATAATTAATTCATCAGAACCTTGTAAAAAATATTTTTTTGCTAAAGTTGAAGCGTCTCCAATCTTTCTCATACCTTCAAAATTTATACCCTTAATGATTGACGAATCCTTAATATCCAATTTACTTATAATTCTAAATGATTTCACAAATTTTAAAGTTAAAATTTTACTTTACAGATGATCTTAATTTCCAATTATTTTTTTCTTTTTTCCAAATATGAGGAGATCTCCAACTATCAATTATTTTAATAAATTGCTTTTCATTAATATCACAATATTTTAGAAATAATCTATAATATTTTTCTGGAAATTCACCATCATATTTATTAACTAAATAAACTGCTTCTTCTCTTGTAATCTTCTCGTCTCTAACTTCATGAGCCGCATCGCTAGTAGCTCTACCAATGCCAAATTTTATAAACATTAAATAATAATGAAATCCGTCAAGTTTATCATCTAAGCTTGCATATTTTGAGTAAGTCCCTTCTGTCCTTTCAGGGTTAACCTCAAAACCGGTGTGTTTTTGACAATAATAAAAGTTTTCTTGTGCATCCCAACATTTATAATAGCCAAAAAAGTAATTTCTTATTTTACTTTTTTTAATAATTTTAAGATTTGGTGCGTCAAATAACTTTAGTTCATTTTTATCTATTTTATATTTTATCCATTCAGTAATTGGAAATTTCGAGAAATAATGCTTCTCTTTTACCTCAAAATCATTGAAGGGTTTAAATGCATACTTCATGTCACCACCATATTCTACCTCACCATTTTCTCCGTACATCATAACTGAAATGTTGTTCTCTAAAGCAATTCTCGCAGGATAATTAAATTGACCATAAATAAATGGTTGAAATGGATCTCCTACAAAATTAAAGCTAAGCGAAGTTAATTTTTTATATATATCTTTTGTAGGTTTTCCCATAACATGATCAAATCCAGTATTTATGAAGTTAGATAAGTTTTTTTTTCCTATTTCTGTTGGAATTATGGGTGACCAAGTAACACAAAGAGGATTCATCCCATATTTAAACTTTAATTGATGAGCAACAAAACTTCCGTCTTTTCCACCACTACATGGTACAATAATATCATTCTTATTAGTTTTGCTTCTATGTTTATCAAGTAATCTCATTAATTCTTCTTCTCGTTTTTTCCAATTTATTTTAAATTTTTTATATTTTGCAAATTCACATGCAGAACATACTCCAAATTTATTAAAGGTTATTCGTGGCCTTTGATTGGACATTACACATTTTTTACAAAACAATACTTTTTTTGGAAGATTGTATAATTTTAAAACATTTTTTTTTTTTATTTTATTTTTATTTGTCATAAGTTCAAAAAAATATCGTAAGTAAAATATCTTTAAAATTTCGTTTTCGGTTTATCTTATCTACCATGAGCTCATACCACCATCAACAATGAGATTGTGACCATTAGTATAGCTTGACGCATTAGATGATAAATAGATTGCTGCACCAATAATTTCTGAAGTTTGCGCCATTCTCTTCATGGGATTTCTATAAGAATATTTTTTTATAAATTTTTTGCTTTGAGGCATCTTTGGGTTATATATTCCACCTGGACTAATTGAATTTACCCTAATTTTTTTATTTGATAAGTGAACTGCAAAATATCTTGTCATCTGATTTACACCAGCTTTTGAAGCACCATATATTTCTGAACTTTTTCTATCATTGCTAGTATAAATCCTTGGGTCAGGACTAATTAATGAGTAGATAGAGGAGATGTTAATTATACTTTTGCTTGGATCTTTTTTAGAAAGTTTATAAAAATTATTTATACTGTAAAAATAGGATTTAAGATTTATATTTGTGACAAAATCCAGTTCCTTTTCTGATCTTTTCGTAAAGGGTTTAAAAACAGCAACACCAGCGTTGTTAATTAAAGTGTCTATTTTCTTAAATCTTTTAAAAATCTTTTTAAAAATTAGGCTATTATCTTTATAGTTAGAAATATCTATTTGAAAATAATGAAAATTTTTATTAAATTTTTTTTTAGGTTTTTGAAGGTCTAGCCCAATGACTATACAACCACAATTCAAAAAAGCATTTATCAAGGCTGTGCCTAATTGACCTGAACAGCCAGTGATAATAATTTTTTTTTTGTTAAGCTGAAAAATATCATCTAAATAGTTTGAATTTTTTTTCATTTAGTTTGAGACTTTAAGAATTTAATACATACTTGTATAGGTATATTTATTAATTAATTCAAATTATGGATCCATTTATGGTACCATAACTCGGTTCTAGATATCTTAAAATTGTTTGATTGATATGCTTTTAAGGCTGAATAGTTTCTGCCCTGTGTAACCACTGATAATTTATTTACATTTAATTTAATTAACTCATTATTAACTGATGATAAAAGTGCCTGAGAAAAGCCTCTTCTTTGATATTTGCTAGAAATAGAAAAAAGACCGATTGTTGCTTTATGCAAATTAATTTTAATTGTACAAAACCCTATTGGCTTTTTCTTAAAACAGATTAATAAACAAAAACTGTCAAATGTTCCCTGAATAGCTTTTTTTAACCAGCTTACATAAAAATTTTTTACTTTTTTAACAGAAAACAAATTGTCAAAATAATATCTGGAATCTAGATAACTATTCTCTGCTATTGTTTTAATAGATTTAAAATCCAGCATCTTAGCTTTTCTAAATGAAACATCTTTTAATTTTATGTCGTTTTTAAGATTTGATTTTATATCTTTTTCTAAAGTTATTCTAATATCTTTAAAACCAAAATTATTTTCCTCTGCTATTTTCACTGTCTCTGCATCATGGCAATGCGAAAGAAATTGTATCATCTGTATCTTATTTTTTTTTATAAATTTATTACATCTAAACATTATATTTTGAGTTAATCTTTTTGGTCCTATAAAACAAATTTTTTTTTTCCAAAATTTTGTATCCCAATCCATAATTGTTATTACGTTTAAAATATATTTAAATTCTAAATTATTATGTATGTCTAACTGAATAGGTCTAAAAATTCCTTTTACTGGATTTACAATATTGTTATCTGATACCTTAAATAGTGGATCAATAATTATATCAATAAATTTATTATATTTTTTAAATTTACAAATGTTAATTAATATAATTTTATTTTGATGAATAATTTTTTGTATCATTTCGCTTAAATGTTCAAAAATTATAATGTCAAATTCTTTAACTAATTTTTTATTAATCTTACTTTCGTTACAAAATTCTATATTGGGTAAATTAAGCTTATTAATACCTAATAATATATTGGTATATCGAGTTTTTTTTTGGGGTATTACTACAAGTTTTCTCATCAAATGATTAAATAAACTTTTTAGCTATCTTTAAATCTTCACTTGTATCTATATCAATTGACTCTTCAAAATTCATTAAAAAATATCCATAAAATGGAGAATAAAAAGTTTTATATTTTCTTAAAGTTTTAATTTTAGATATCCATATTGAGCCTGTTGGACAATAAAGTTTTTGCATATCTTGTGATCTTTTAAATAAGTTTTGTTTATTTAATGGTATGATTTTTTGATTTATAATTTTATGAGCCCATCGAGGATTTGAAAAACCATATTCAAAAAAAGAAATTTGAGAATTTTTTTTTTTCTGAAAAAAATTTTCAATACATAGTTTTAAAGTTTTGAGCTTTCTAAAAGGGCAATTTGGCATTAATTGAACAACAACGTCAAATTTACCAAATAGTTTTTCTGATTGTTCAAGGGCTACTAGAGTTGCCTCGTGAATTGAAGCTTTATCCCCGTAAGCTCTCGGCCTTAAAAAGGGAGTATCTATGCCCTCTTTATTTGCATATGTTAATATTCTTTTTGACTCTGAACTTACAACTATTTTATCAATATATTTACATTTTTTTGCCACATCTAATGTCTTTTTCAAAATTGGCTTGCCGTCAAAATTTACGATATTTTTATCTTTAATTCTTTTTGAGCCTCCTCGTGCAGGAATTATCGCTATAATTTTTTTTTTGTTAAACAATTAATGTTTCCAATCTAGCGTCCTGCGTTTAGTATTCTTGCAACTGTGTTATGATGTTTATCTTTTTTAATATATCTTTTATTTTTTACTGCATAAGTGAAACTTTTTAATGATGAAATAAAATCATCTAAAACATAGTCAAAATCCCAATTAATTCTCATACATGATTTTGTGCCAATTATCTCAGTAAAGGGAATAAAATTTACACCATCTATAGTGTTAAAAACTGTAATTAAATTATCAGACCATTTTAATGTAACTGATGTTGAATTTTTGGTTTTAGTGGAAGATATTTTTAAAATTTTTTTATTTTTAAGCATTCTTAAAACTGGTTCGATAATATGTATAGAATATTGGATCCATGACCCCGAGACTGATGCGTTAATTAATTTTATTTTTCCAATCTGATTTTTTTCTTTTTTATTCAAAATTATTTTTTTGTTATGTATTAAAGGGCTTTCAGAGAACAATTGTCCTTGAAATATTTGATTTTTAAGAAATTTTTTCAACTTTTTTGAATCAAAATGGATGAACTTATCAACTAAAATAGGCTTTCCATATTTAATTAGCTTATTAAGGTACTTTTCTCTTAATATAATATCATCTCTCAAAAGTAAAATAGCATCAACAGATGATGCCAACTCTTCGATATTTTTACAAACAGTTTTTATTTTGCAAGTTTTTGCTATTAATTCTGAATATCGTAAGTTTTGTGTCCAAACATGTGTAACTTCAACAGCATCTATCTTACTCAAGTTTAAATTATATTTTGGGAGATAGTCTCTAACTCTTTTAAATGGAATTCTGGATAGATTTCTATCAGAATAGCCGTTACATGCAATTGACCAGGAAAAAGGGTGACCATTTCCAGAGGAGAATCCTACTACGCCATATTTTAATTTCATGAATATAAGCTAAATTTCAAAATTTATTATGAAAATCTTCTATAAGCTGTTGTTACCCTTTCTGCTCTTCTCACGCCAAGAAAGTTATTGCCAAGAGATGACTCGTATCTTCTGATATTTTGAATTAAATTCTTCATTTGAATTTCTGTAATTGAAACGGGTCTGTCTACACATTTCATTGTTTTGTCAATCATAAAATGCTTCTCAATTATTTCTGCTCCCAGTAAAACAGCACAAAAAGGAACAAAAATATCATTAGTATGATCAGATTGTCCAATAGTGCATTCGAAGTTTTCTTTAAGGGTTTTTATACAATTAAGATTTGCATCTTTTTCTTTTGTTGGGTAGGAGGAAATACAATGTAGAAGGCTTATTTTATTTTTTTTATTTTTCTTAATAATGTTATATGCTTTTTTAATTTCTTGTAAATTTGACATTCCAACTGACATAATAAATTCTTTATTAAAATTTGAAATTTTTTCTAAAAAACTCAAATTTACAGTATCAAATGATGCAATCTTTATTTTTGAAACTTTCAATTCATGTAGAAATTGAAAGCTTTCAAAATCAAAAGGTGTTGACATAAATTCAATTTTTTTTTTTTTTGAATATTCGTTTAAGATCTCAAAATCCTTAAAACTAAGTTCACATTTTTTTAAAATTTCATAAATTGGAGATTTTCTTTTAACTCTTTTTTCTGTGATATAAGTTTGAAATTTAACAGCATCAACACCTGCTCTAGCAGAGGAATCTATTAGTTTTTTTGCTTTTTTTAAACTTCCTCCATGATTAATTCCAATTTCAGAGATTACGAAAGTTTTTTTCATTTAAAAATAATTACTTATTAACATGATTTATCTACCAAATACTCATCCTGTCATCAATGATTAAATCAATTTATGTCTTTCAAATATGGGTATTTAATAAAAGACAAATTTTCTAATGACCTTTCTGATAAAGGGTAATACTTTGAAGCATAATACAAAGATCTATTCAAAAGAATTAATATACATTTGGCATAAAATTTTGGATTTAAATAATTTGGTTTTTTTTGAATTATTTCGTCCCCATACCAATTTATTGTATCATTTAAATCTAATTTAAAAGATTTTTTCCAACTTTCATTTGCAAAATTATAAACCTTAGAATTTTTAAAAAATTCGCTATCTCTTCTATAACGGTCAGCTACTTTATCAAATTTTTTTCTAGTAAATCGCATATGAATATGAGCACGTTGTTTCTTTAATCTTCCAACACAAGTTCCTCGGTGAATTAAAAAAGGATTAAAGATGATTAAGTCCCCTGCATTAATTCTAAGTCTAGTCTCATTCTTAAGTATTTTTTTTTTTCCTAATATTTCTTTAGTAGGAATAAATTCATTTGAATATTTGTGTGATCCTGGCACTACATAAAAGCCATCTTCAGAAAAGAATGGCAACGTAGCCTGCACAGACATGATGTCAACTTCTGATTTTTTTAAAAAAACATCAGTTTCATCAGCTTCACCTGAAGGGGCGTCTCTGTGCCAATTACCTGAATGGCTTATATTTTTAGTACAGTGAATTCGATTTCTTGATAAAAAAACTTGCTCATCTCTTAAAATAACTCTAGAAATTTCCAGAACATTACTTTCCATAATAGATAAAAACAAATCTTCCTCAAAAATATCCTGATGAAATATATGCTCAATTCCATATATATCATTAAAGGCAATATCTACAAATTTTCTGAAATATAAATACTTATAATCTTCACATTTTTTTCTTATTCTATTATAGGCTTGAATAGATTTCTTAACAGTATTCTCACTAATAACGTCTCTAAATATTAGATATCCCTCATTGTCAAATTTATCTAATTCACTAGAGGAAATATTAAATGACATTTTCCAAATATATTACATATAGAAATGGTTGTCTATGTGTTCCTTAAAAATAATATTTTTGAACAAAATTTTTTTATTTTAAATTATTTAATTAAGTATTTTTTTTAAATCTTGAATATTTTTAATTAATTTTTTTGTATCTTTATAATATTCTATTGTAAAAAATTTTAAGTTTTTATATTTGTCTGCCAACATTTTGACATCATTAAACATTTTTTTGTTTGGTAAATAATGAGTGTCTCTTGATATTTTTTTTTTATTTAACAAAGGCCTACAAATATGCATTTGTAACATTGATTTCATTGGTAAACTTTTTATATAACTGTTAAAATCAATATTCTTATTGGAAGCAGTTACTTGCGCATGAGCTAAATCAAATAAAAAAAATAAATTATTTTCTTTTACCACTTGACTTATAAAGTCACCATCTGCAACAATATTATAGGCTTTTGTTGGATAATAATTGTTATTTTCTAATCCAATTTTAAATTTATTTTTAAATTTATTTCTTAACCATTTTGTATTTTTTCTAGCTTCAATTAACATTTCTTTCTTAGAGTATTTTTTTCCGGATAATATAAAAACCTTGTTTACTATCTTAGCATTTGCACAACATCTTGTGGCCTGAAAAGAAATATACCTCAAACTTTTTTTATTTTTAATAATTTTCACTAATTGATTCTTAAAATTACTTGTCCAAGGAAGTGTTAAATCCTCATCGCAATGAAAAAATTTTTCTTTTTGAAAAGTTAAACTTAAAGTTCTTTCTCTTATTTCTAAAAAATCAGAATAATTTGAGATTTTATGTGCATTTTTTTTATTAAAAAATAAATGCGATATTGGAGTAACGATTTTAAACATAATAATTTAATTTTCTTAGATCGTCATCATGTATCATTTATATTTTAATTTACAATATCAAGATTTATATAATTTTAATAGAATCTGAATTATATTTATATATTTTTTACCAAATGGACCAACCACCATCAATTACTAAATTATGTCCAGTGGCACCACTAGATTGATCAGAACACAAAAACCATACTGGAGAAAAAATTTCTTTTAAATTAAGCATACGTCCCATTGGACACATTTTTTTATAATTTTCTTTAAATTTTTTATTTACCCTTCCTTGAAATCCACCAAAAGATATTGAATTTGTTCGTATATTTTTATTGGCCAATCTCACAGCTAGTTCTTTAGTTAGATGTATTTCTGCAGCTTTAGAAATGCCATAATATATTGGAGATGATTTGTATTGATCTTCATACAAATTTTTATTGGGTGGGACTACGCCATACATAGATGAAATATTAACAATATTTTTTAAATGTTTGTGATTTAGTTTTATTGATAAAAAGTATGGAAGATGAACTGCTAAAAAGATTTCTTTATTGAAGCTTTCAAATTGATCCTTATTTCTTTTACTAATTTTTAGGTTAGAGATGTCTCTGGCGTTGTTTATCAGCACATTAAAATTTATTTTTTTGTACTTGTTCATAAAAGAAATTATGTCATCAATTGTTTCAAATTTTTGTATAATAGGAATACAATTCTTTCTTTGTTTAGTTTCAATTGAACTTAAAAAATTTTTGCTTTTTGAGACTGACGTGGAAGTAAAATATACAATTTTTTTTTTTTTTAAAAATCCTTTAACAATTTCTTTTCCGAGTAGTCCTGTTCCGCCAGTTATAAGAATTTTTTTCATGTTAAATATCCTACATATAATTCAAAATAATTACTAATTATTTAAAACTTTTTTAATAGTAGATAAAATTCTGTCTAATTCATTGTTTTTCAAATTTGGTGAAAGTGGCAAACTCACTGTTTGATCACCTATTAAAGATGAATTTTTATAATCAGACTTATTCCATTTAAATTTTTTTTTGTAAAAAGTATGAGATGGAATTGATCTATAGTGTACTCCCGTTCCAATACCATTGTGGTGTAATTTCATCATGAACTCATCTCTGTCAATACCTAACTTTTTTTTATCAATCAAAACTGTATACAAATGTTTTGAATGAATGATATTTTTTTCAATTTTTGCTGGAGTTTGAATATCAAAATTTTTAAAAAAATTTTCGTATTTACTCCATATTTTATCTCTTATTTTTAAATGCTTATTAATTTTTTTTAATTGCTCTAATCCAATTGATGCTTGTATATCTGTCATATTATACTTAAAACCTGCATCAATTATGTCATAATGTTTGTAGCCATCATCACTAAATCTTTTCCAAGCATCTTTTGACATTCCATGAAGTGCTCTTTGTTTGATAGGAGTCACTTTTTCTTTATCATCAGAAATAATCATGCCTCCTTCTGCTGTTACTAAATTTTTAGTAACATAGAAGCTAAAACATCCATAAAGTCCAAATGTTCCACATTTTTTACCATTGTATGCACTCTCAATTGCATGGGCACAGTCTTCTATTAAGATTAAATTATATTTTTTTACTATTTTAAGTATTTTATCCATATTGCATGGTCTTCCAGCGAAATGAACTATCACCAAAGCCCTAGTTTTTTTTGAGATTTTTTTTTCTATTTCTTCAGGATCTATATTCATGGTTTCTAGGTTTACATCGGCCAATACGGGTTTATAGCCACTATGAATTATTGAGTTAACTGTTGAACAAAAAGTCATCGCAGGAACTATAACTTCGTCCCCTTTATTCAATTTCGTAGAGTTTAAACTTAAGTGCAAAGCTGCCGTACACGAACCAACAGCCATTGCATATTTTGAATTTGAATACTGAGAAAATTTGTTCTCAAATTTTTTTACTAAAGGTCCTGTTCCTATCCAGCCTGATTTCATGCATCTCACTACTGCATTAATTTCTTCATAGCCAATGGAAGGAGAACCAAAAGTAATATATTTTTTCATAACATCTATATAGGTTTATCTATATCAAAATTTTAAATTTATAAAGTTACACTTTAATCAATAATTATTATGAAAAAGATTTAAGTTTAGCCAAAATTCAATGTAATTTTAATGCTCTTTCGTTAGGATATTTTAATTAAGAAAATATACTACGTAATTTTTAACAATAATTAAATTGCAATATAAAAGATTTTTTAAAAATTTTTTTCAGTGCATAAATCAAGCCAATTGAGCTATTAGTACTGGTCAGCTGCACGCATTACTGCGCTT
>MDSV01194482.1_pt1 | contig 11090 bp, 8 predicted proteins | sample 810851 | NCBI WGS metagenome assembly MDSV01 (sample SAMN05326640, study PRJNA326480) | marine metagenome | isolation source: seawater | place: Atlantic Ocean: North East | collected 2012 | reverse complement strand
TACATCAATTAAACTTTTTCTAGCCTTAGTCTTATATGTATAAACATCAAAAACATAACTAATAGTCTGGAATGTATAAAAAGAAATTCCAACTGGCAAAAATATTTGTAGAGTTAAATTTGAGTTTACAAGACCAAAATTAGCTAGCAATTGGGTAAAATTTTCAACAAAAAAACCTAAATACTTAAATATCCCTAAAACAAACAAACCTGAAGAGATTGCAAAAATTAGAAAAACTTTTCTTGTTTTTTCTTCTTTGCTTCTTTGTATTTTTAATGCTGAGAAATAATTTACTAATGTATATCCAGATAAAAGAAGAATTAGCCATGGGTTTAAGTATCCATAAAAAGTATAACTCGCTATCAATAAAATAATATTTTGATTTTTTTTTGATAAAAACCAAAAGATTACTACTACAGAAATTAAAAGCGTAATATATTCATAGCTTTGAAAAATCAATTTAGACCACCAAAGTAACTAATATTTTCTTGATAAAAAAATTCAGTATATTCCTCTATATATTCTGGATTAATATGATCTCCATCAAGATAATATTCAACACCAAAAGCTCTTTCTGAGAGATCAATAAAATTAATCTCTTTTTTTTGTAAATAATTTGATAATTGACTAATATATTGTTCAAGGTTAGGATCAGAGTTGAAAGAGTTATCGATATTTGGTCTTTTTTGGACCCTAACAAAAGTTAATTCAATATCATTATTTTTACTCATGTTTACCAAGGCACTCAGGAAAGAATCATGTTCTTCAAATTTAGTAGAAATATTACTAGCATTAGTCATTTCTATAGATTTAAAATTTTTTCTATCAAATAAATCATTAGCAGAATTTTGTGTATTTTTATATTCTCGTAATATTGGTAAATATTCCTCATCATTTAAACCTACAGAAATCCTCAAAATTGTATAAGGAATAATTTTCGGAATAAAGGGAGTAGCCGCTATTCTATTAATTAAGTCTCTAGCCTTATTTTTTTTTGATTGAATTGGATATATATAGTCAAATATTCTAGATAATTTTTCACCAAGTCCACTATTAGAATTGATTATAAAATCAAATTCTTGCTCTTCATCGTAAGATATTAAATCAAGTTTTCCTGAATACTCACCTGTTGTTCTATATAAAGGTTTTGAAAGTTCATAATCTCTAAAAAAAATAAAAACATTTTTCGGACTAATCTTAGTTTGAATAACAAAATTTTTAAAATACAGATACCAAGCTGATGACATCCCACCAGGCATTGTAAGTAGAATAACATCTTTATTAGAGATATTCTCAAGATGCTTCTCATCTATTCTAGTTTCTAACATTGAATTACCAATGAATATAAAATCAGGAGATGAGTTTGATATTTGATTAAATAATTGAATGTCGAAATTATCACGATCACCACGAAGAAATATAAATGCAGGAATAAAAAAAATAATGACTAAAGGTATAGATATTTTACGAAAATTTTTCAATGCATACCTCTTGGTTAGTCTCAACATGTCTTTTTACATAGACCAATAATTAATTTCATTGTTATCAAACATAGATTTATCCAAAATACCAGTTATGTCAAAAACGAATCCATTATTATGAATTTTATTGATTAATTTATCAAAATCATTAACATATTTTTTATGTGGGACAGCTAATATTATTGCTATGAATTTTTTTTCAACATTATAAATATTATCTATATATGTGGCATTTTCAACAAAAGGATAGTTATTTTTAAAATCATTAATAAAAATATTATATTTTGAATTAACTAAAAGATTACATAACTCTATTGATTTACTATTTCGCGCATCAGAAACATCAGGCTTAAATGTTTGTCCCAAAACCAAAATATTTCCAGATTGTGAAGTTTCGAGTGATAGTAGAGATTTTGAAATTTTTTCAGATAAAAATTTTGGTACAGATTCATTTACAGCACGTCCTGAGAGGATAGTTTTTGGCGTAAATCCTAACTCTTGTGCTTTATAAGTAAGGTAATATGGATCAACTGGCACACAGTGTCCTCCAACAAGACCTGGAGTATATCTATTAAAATTCCATTTGGTAGATGCAGCCTCAAAGACATCAGATGAGGAAATATTCATTCTGTCAAAAATCATACTTAGCTCATTAAAAAGAGCAATATTTAGATCTCTTTGAATATTTTCTATTACTTTTGAAGATTCAGCAATTCTTATAGTTTTCGCTTGATAAACTCCATGCTTTGCAACGTAACCATATAAATCACTAATTATTTCTAGAGTTTCTTCATTTTGACCAGAAACAACTTTAGTAATATTACTTATATTATGCTCTTTATCTCCAAAGTTAGTTCTTTCTGGAGAGTAACCTAAGAAAAAATCTTTACCAGAGCTCAAACCAGACTTCTCCTCAATTATTCGAGCACAATAATCTTCTGTACATCCTGGATAAGTTGTAGATTCAAATATAATTATAGGCTTAATATTTTTACTTTTTCTAGAAGTAATTTGTTGTCCTATCAAATTACTTGCACTCATCAACAAACTTAGATCTGGTAGATATTCACTAGTAATAGGTGTAGGCACTGTAACAATAATTATATTTGATTCTGCAATACATTTTGGATTCGAGGTAATTTTTAATTTTGAGGATAAAATATCTTGCTTATCAATCTCTTCATTTTTATCCTCACCTTTATTCAGCTGATTTATTCTTAGCTCATCAGAATCAAATCCAAAAGTAGAGATATTATTTTTAGCAAATTCTAAGGCTAAGGGGAGCCCAACATAACCTAAACCTAAAATTACTATATCACCATTTATATATTCTTTTGATATCATAAATTACTTAGTACCCAAAACATCATATTTAATTGAATATTTTTCTAATTCATTAATATTTACAATTCCTCTTGTATCTATAACATATGGCTTTGATTTTATATTTGACCAATTTATTTCAGAGTAGATTTTTTCAGAGTTTAATATTATTACAATTTCAGTATCCTCTAAAACTTCAAGTAAATTTTCTGAGACATTTAATTTGCTTTCTATTTCAGAAGCTTCTTTATTTGCTAAAACATCATGACCTATGACTATTGCACCTTGTTCAATTAAAAATTTAGATAATCTGATTGATAATGAGTGCCTTACATCGTTTGTTCCTTCTTTGAAAGCCAAACCCAATATAGATATTCTATGTTTGTACAAACTACTACCAATAACACTCATAATTTTGTTTATAACTTCTTGTAGTTGCAAATCATTTCTTCTTATAACTCCGTTTAACATAACTGAATCAAAATAATTTTCTTCAGATAATGTTATTAATGCTCTTAGGTCTTTATCTAAGCATGGCCCGCCAAATCCTATGCCTGGCTTTAAGTACTCAGAACCTATGCGTGGGTCCAAGCCAATACCGTAAATTATATCTGATATATTACCTCCAACTTTTTCTGATATTCCTGCTATCTCGTTGATATAAGATATACGGGTAGCTAAAAATGCATTTGATGCATATTTGACCATTTGTGCCGACACTGGATCTGTTAATAAAATTTCTATGTTCAAATTATTAATACTAAAAGAATTATCAACTATATAATTTCTTTCAAGTAAAGGTTTATAGATTTCTTTTAAAATTTTTCCTGAACTTTCTGAATTACATCCTATAATAATTCTGCTCGGATTGTAAAAATCTACTAAACCACTACCCTCTCTTAGAAATTCAGGGTTAGAGACAACATCAAAATCTTCCCCAACAGATAATTTTTCAGATAATATATCTTCAATTATTTCAATAGCTCCAACAGGAACTGTACTTTTTACCACAACAATAGTGTAATGATTAATTAAGTCTCTTAATTTCTCTGCAACTGAAATTATTTGTGATAAATCTGCTCTACCATCTGACAAAGAAGGAGTACCTACTGCGACAAAAACCACATCAGAGTGTTGAATAGTTTTTTCAATATCATCAGTAAAACTTATATACTTTTTAATTATTAGATCAGAAAGTATATTCTCTAATCCTTCCTCATATACTTCTGATTTTCCTAACTGTAGCAAATTAATTCTATTATTATTTAAATCCTGAGATAAAACATTATGCCCAAGTGAAGCTAATCCAACTGAAGTCACTAAACCTACATATCCTGCACCACCAATCACACCTATTTTGTATGGATTAAATTTTTCCATGATTTAATTATCCTTAATAGTCTAAATTTATCTTACTGGCAATTTTTTCATTACTTAAGTACCAATCTATTACAGATTTTATACCTTCATCAATATTAATTTCTGGCTCCCAATCAATTATTTCTTTAGCTTTTTTAATATTTGCCCATGTCTTATTTATATCCGTAGGATGAAACGGGTGATTTTTTATGAATGCTTTTTTATTGAGTAATTTTTCTATCAGTGATATTACAGTATTTATTTTTACTGGTCTATCAGAACCTAAATTTATTGTTTGAAAACCTTCGTTTATATTAATAGATTTTATTATTGCTCTAGAAATATCATTAACATGAGTAAAATCTCTACTTTGTTCGCCATCACCATTAAGTTGAATTTCTTGATTTTCAATGACCCATTTTACAAAACGGAAAATACTCATATCTGGTCTACCTGCAGGTCCATAAACAGTAAAAAATCTTAGAACAACAGTATTAATATCAAACAAGTGGCTATAAACACGGCACATCTCTTCTGCAGATTTTTTAGATGAGGCATAAGGCGATAGTGGGAATCCATCATAATTATCTTCATTAAATGGTAAATTACTATTACCATATATGCTTGATGTTGAGGCTAAAATATATTTACCTATATTTAATTCCCTAGAAATTTCTAACAAATTTAAATTACCGATAAGATTTGTTTCGTAGTAAGTAAGAGGATTATCAATAGACTGCCTTACTCCAGCTCTAGCTGCTAAATTAATTATTGCATCAGGTTTAAATTCATTAATAATTTTTTTTGTGGATTCATAGTCGCATATATCTCCTTTGATCCAGGAAATATGATTTTTTCGTAGTATATTCTCTATCCTCCATTTTTTTAAGTTTGTATCATAACTATCACTTATATTATCTAAACCCAAAATGTCATACTTTCGATTTTTTAACATATAAGAGACGTTAGATCCGATAAAGCCTGCACACCCAGTAATAAAAATTTTCACTTTTTCACCAATTCTAATATTTATTATTAAATTCTAAATAAAAACTATTAATGTCGTATAACTAAAAAAATTTCGAGTTTATGTTAATTAGTATATTTACGTAACAGTATAAAATGTATATTACATAAAGAAATAAGAAAATTAAGTTATGAATATAAATCCTCAATTGCAGAAAAAAACTGCTAATCTTTCCGATAAAAAAAGACTTATAGTGGCTAGTCTAATTCAATTATTTATACCTTATGTATCCTTATTCTCTGCATTTTTATTAAGAATGGATCTTAATATTAATCTTGTTTCATTAGATAAAATTTTTTTATGGGGAACTATTTTAGCTTCGATAAGACTTATATTCTTAATATTTTTTTCAGTACATAGAGGTTTATGGAGATATGTATCAATAAGTGATTTAATTGGAATTATAAAATCATCAAGTGTTTCTACATTAATATTTATTTTTGTCATTTTTGTTATAAATAATTTTGATGGATTTCCAAGAAGTGTTTTCATTCTAGAATGGGGAATATATATATTTTATTCAGTAGGAATTAGGATTTTCATTAGAATAATGAGAGAAAATATTAGAAAAAGAAGTTATAAAAATACTTTTAAAAAAGTAGCAATTATTGGAGCTGGAGATGCCGGTGCTGCATTTTGTTCACAAGCTAAATCAATTTCAAATTATGGTATAAAGCCAGTAATTTTCCTTGATGATGATTCTGAAAAAGTTGGAATGAGTATAATGGGCGTTAATGTAGCTGGATCTATTACAGAAATAAATGATTTTATAAATTTATATGATATTGAATTAATAGTAATTGCAATTCCTTCAGCCACAACTGAAGAAAAATCTCGCATTATAGAAATTTGTAGAAAAACTAATATAGAATTCCGAATCTTACCTGGAACAAATGAGCTTTTACAAGGTAATGTTTCGATATCAAAATTAAGAAAATTGGAAGTTGAAGACTTATTGGGTAGGGATGAAACAAAACTTGATGAAGTATCACTAAATCAATTTTTCAATAATAAATCCATACTTATTACTGGAGCTGCAGGTACTATTGGTTCTGAATTAGTGAAAAGAGTAATTAAGTTTTCTCCTTCGAAAATCATTCTTGTTGATAGATCTGAGAATAATTTAGTTATGCTAGAGCATGAAATCAATAGTAAATATTTAGATCAAGTAGAAGATATTGATCTTATAACTCTTATTGTTGACATATCAAATTATAATTCTGTATCAAAATTATTAAAAAATTATAAACCTGAAATAATACTTCATGCTGCTGCCCATAAACATGTCAACCTGATGGAGAAAACACCTGCTGAGGCTGTTAGAAATAATATTGGAGGCATTATTAATCTTGCAAATAATGCAATTAAAGAAAATGTTGAAAAATTTGTTTTAGTTTCATCCGATAAAGCAGTAGAGCCTAGTAGTGTTATGGGATCAACTAAAAGGATTTCGGAAAAAATACTTTCACAAATGAAAGATACTAAAAACACCAAATTTACTTCCGTACGATTTGGTAATGTCCTTGGTAGTGACGGTAGCGTAGTTCCAATTTTTCAAAAACAAATTGAACAAGGTGGTCCCGTAACTGTAACAGATCAAAATGTTGAAAGATTTTTTATGACAGCACATGAAGCTGCAGGTTTAATACTAAGTGCTGCCGAATTTGGAAAAAATAAAGAAATATTTCTACTAGATATGGGCAAGCCTGTTAATATTAACTTCTTAGCAAAAACTATGATTGAATTATCTGGTTTTATACCTAATAAAGATATACAAATTATCTATACTGGATTAAAACCAGGAGAAAAACTTTCAGAAGATCTATCTTATAAAAATGAGAAAATTACAAAAACAAAGCATGAGAAAATTTTTGCTGTAGAAAATGTTAATCAACAAATTAATATTAATGAGATTGAAGATTTTTTAAATGATTTAGATAATTTAAGTAATGATAAAATTAAGAAAAAACTAAAAGATTTTATTTAAGTCAGTATATTTAAAATTTAATTCATTGGCAGATTTAGATCCATCGAATGAAGAGTCTACTTTAATATTCTCATATGAAACATTAGAAATAATAGACTTAAAAAGATTAAGCTTATTAAATATCTTTATAAAAAAAATAATCCATTTTCTACTTACAGGAATCTTTATTCTTTTATATCCTAATAAATTCATTATTGTTCTCACAAACACAGCTGTAGTAATAGGTTTATCTGCAATAGTATAAATTCTTCCCTTTTCCCCAAGATTAATTGAATTAGTTATGGCCACAATCAAATCTTCTGCCCATACTGGACTTATAATTCGATCTGGAGCTGGCAATAAAGGTATTTTACTCATAACAATTTTTTCAACTAAAGTACCTGAGTAATTCTTGATTGTTCCAAAAACAGTACCCGGTCTAATTACAACTCCATCTAAACCTTTTTTTGTTGCCTCTATAACTTTTTCTTCGGAAAAAGCTTTGGTTTTTGCATATGCTGAAAATAATTTACCTTCATAGAAATGCTGTACATTTACAGTAGAAATATGTATCAATTTGGCTTTTCTACTTTCTGAAAATTTTATAATATTTTTTGTTCCATTAATATTTATATCTTCAATTTTCTGAAATTTGTCTTTTGGTTTATGTACATGACTAGCTAAATGAATAACTGTATCTATATCTTTTGATAGCAATAATAATTTTTCGTAGTCTAGAATATCAGTGTTGATATAATTTAGATTTTTTATTGCTATATAATTAGTAATATTTCTTGATATAACAGTAACCTTCAAACCTAAATTTGATAAATAATTGCATAAATAAAACCCAATCATACCTGTGCCGCCAGTCACAAGTATGTGTTTACTCACTATTTTTATATTTTTTTTCATCACTGTTAAATTATAAAATGATTATCATGACTAAAGGTAACACATGATAAAGAGAATTTTTGACATATTTTCAAGTCTTTTAGCTATTATAGCTTTTCTACCTATATACTTGTTTGTTGGAATATTAGTATATTATTCTCTCGGATGGCCAATACTTTATAAAGCAAAAAGAGCAGGTAGAAATAATGAGGGATTCATTTTAATTAAATTTAGAAGTATGAAAAATTCTAATATTTATTCCTCACATCATTCAGGTGATGACGATCCAAGAATAACAAAAATTGGTAAATTTATTAGAAAAACTAAATTAGATGAGTTACCTCAGTTATTTAATGTACTTTTTGGGAAAATGAGTATCGTTGGTCCAAGGCCAGAAACACCAGAATATATAAAATTATACAATGAAGATCAAATGAGGATACTTACTCTGAGACCTGGTATAACTGATTTTGCATCAATCGAGTTTTCTGACATGGGAGATTTACTTAAAGGTGATGATCCAGATAAATTATACTTTGAAAAGGTATGGGATAAAAAAATGAAACTTCGCATGAAATATGTAAAAGAAAATAATTTTCTTGTTGATATGAAAATAATTTTCTCAACTATTATGGTAATTTTTAAAAAATGACAAATAAAATAAATAAAACTATATTTTATATAACTTCTACTGCTTTATTTCTTATACCTTTGCTTTTTAGTTACTTTGATTTTGTCGCTGTTTATGAAGATCCAAGGCAATTTATTTTGCACCTATCAGCAATTCTAATAATAACTTTATCTATGTGGAAATTATATTTTGTTTCTCTAGGTAATAAATCATTAGTTACTAGGATAAAAAATTGGGATTTAATTTCATGGGCTAAAAAAGATATTCATAATTGGATGATTACCATTATAGTTTTATACACAATAATATACTTGTTTTCTGCGATACTATCCCCTTTGTCGCATATTAGTTTTTTGGGACGCGATGATGCTGCTCCAGGTAACAATTTTTATGATCATTTATCTTTTTTGACTATATTGTTCGCAATAATCTTTTTCTTCAACAAGTTTGATAAATTACTAACTTTACTTTATTTATTAGTAATAAGTGGGATGATTACTGCTAGTTATGGGATAGCACAGTATTTTGGGTGGGATCCAATAGGAAAAAATGCTGATCAGATTAGAATTTTATCCAGTTTTGGAAACACATTAAATTTTAGTGGTTACATGGTTATGGCAATACCAGCAACTATTATTATAATTAACATGCTATATGATAAAAATAAATTTTTTGCTTTTTTATTCATAATAGGTTTAGGTTTTGAAATAGCTGGACTTTGGTTTTCTGCAGGAAGAGGACCTTGGGTAGGTGCATTTTTTGGAATGATTATATTTTTTTCTTTTTCTATTTTTACAATATCCAAAAAAAATATAATTAGATATCTAATATTCATGGTTATAGGTATTATCATTACTGCTATAATCTCATCAATTCCAACAGATAGAAGTGATATTTCTGGAAGAAGATTACTTGGAATAACAGAACAAATCACTCCTCCTACTAGCACAGAAAATTCAATACAATCAACAGATATCGAGGGAGGCATATCTGGAAGATTATCCATATGGAACTCATCTATTAAAATAATAACTGAATCTAAAACCCCTGCGGAAGAGCCAAGTTATATGTCATTCTTTAGGATTTTATTTGGAGTAGGCCCAGATATGTATGTTTACTCTTATCCACTTACGGCGTCTCCTTCATCTAAATTATCTATGGTAGATCATGCTCATAATTATTTATTACAAAATTTAGTTGAAATTGGAGTATTAGGCTTAATTACACTTTTAGCTTTAGGATTAGTAATTTTTTTAACTGTAATACGCCTCGTGATAACAATAAAAAATCATTATTATAATTCAGAAATTGCTTTTATATCTTTAGGAATCGTAGCTGCTCTAGGTGGTAAATTAGTAGATATACAGGCTGGAGTACCTAGAACATCAGATATAACAATGATGTTTGCTTTAATTGGAGGACTCATATGTATAAGCAAATTAACTACTGAAAAAATAGCCAATGAAGTAGAATCAAATAATAAATTTAATCCAAATAATTCTCAATCAGAATATTTTAGTGTTGGAATATTAATATCCTCAATAATACTCACGGTTATATTAATTACTATTTTCTTCTCTTGGGATTTTAGAAGAGTTTCTGCCAGTTATCATTTAGCATCAGTAGTAACAGATTCTACTGCTACTCATAGAGATCGAGCTATTGCCTGGGAAAGCTCTCAAGAAATGGCTCCTGAAAGAGATTCATTTATAAAACCCGTTTTTGATGCACATATGAATGTTTCACTTGAACAGTACTCTATGGGAAATAAAGAAGTAGCGATTAATCAGATGATTTATGGTAGAAATTTATTATTAGAATATGAAAAAAGAGATCCTTACGCTATTGATATCCAGCTAGGCTTGGCAAAAAGCGCTACACGGCTAACAGAATGGGGCCTATCAGAATATACAGACGAGATGGTATATAGGTACGATAAATTAGCTAAAAATTTCCCTGCATATCCATCTTTATTAGGAACTGCTGCTACTGCTCTTGCCAGTGTCGGTTTATTCGAACAAGCAATTATTTATGCTGATATGGCTATTGATACTGAAGAAACAACAATGCCTTGGCCAAAAGCATGGTATGCTAAGGGTGCATCTTTAGCATCAATGGGTAATCTTGATGAAGGCATAGAAGCTCTATTAACTGCGACAACTAAAGATCCTGAGGATGATGGTGCAATTTTGGCTCATCAAACTTTATCTGAAATATATGCATATTTAGGTGATAATGATAAAGCACTAGAACATCAAAAATTAGGAGATAGATCTTTATTTCAAGGTTGGTAACTATTCTTAATCAAAATAATTTTGTAGAATAATTTTATTAGAGCGGGGGTAGCTCAGCTGGTAGAGCATCTGCCTTCCAAGCAGAATGTCGCGAGTTCGAACCTCGTCTCCCGCT
>MDSV01185895.1_pt1 | contig 11090 bp, 14 predicted proteins | sample 810851 | NCBI WGS metagenome assembly MDSV01 (sample SAMN05326640, study PRJNA326480) | marine metagenome | isolation source: seawater | place: Atlantic Ocean: North East | collected 2012 | reverse complement strand
GCCAATCGATTGAGCGAGGCCCGCGATGGGGAACCGCTAAATATTCTGATTCAAGTCAACGTGGATCTTGCCAAAACCAAATCAGGGGTCGCCCCCAGTGAGTTGACAGATTTAGCCAAATTCATCTGGAATCTTCCAAACCTAAACCTAAGGGGCCTGATGTCGATACCAGACCCTGAAAGCGATGACCAACTCAAACAGTCACATCACTACCTCAAAATCCTATTTGACAACCTAAAACGAGATCATCCCACGCCTGAGATATTTGATACTCTCTCAATGGGTATGACTCACGATGTAGAACTCGCCGTTTCAGAGGGAAGCACCATGGTCCGGATCGGAACGGCACTCTTCGGAGCTCGAGCTCCCAAGGAGTAATCATGAACAATCAGATTGGATTTATAGGCGGCGGTAACATGGCGCAAGCAATCATCACTGGCTTACTCAACAGCGGACGCTCATCCAGCGATATTCTTGTCTCAGAGCCTAACCCTGTGTGCCGAAACACTCTAGGCGCAATGGGTGTATCTTGTTCCAAGCAGAGTGGCCCTGTGATCGCGCAAGCCGATTTAATTGTGCTTGCAGTTAAACCCCAGATTATGGATACCGTGTTAGCCGAACTTTCCCCTTCTCTTCAAGCGACTCAAACCATCATTTCAATCGCTGCAGGTATCACCATCGGCAGTATCCGCCAGCAGCTAGACAACGCGCCCAACGCCATCGTCCGAGTGATGCCAAATACACCCGCATTAATTGGCCAAGGAATGTCTGCCTTAGCGTCAGATCTTCCGCTTGACGGCACAACGAAAAACGCTGTGCAGGAAATATTCAACCCATGCGGAAAGGCTCTTTGGGTAGGCAGTGAAGATGTGATGGACGCAGTAACTGCTGTCTCTGGTTCTGGGCCCGCATATTTCTTCTTGATGATCGAAAATCTGATTAACACCGGGGTTCGCCTAGGGCTGGCCCCGGAAGTTGCGCGAGAGCTCGTCGTCCAAACAGCAAAAGGTGCTGCTGGAATGGTTGAAGTATCTAATGTTGGACCAGACGAGTTACGTCAACGGGTAACATCGCCTGGCGGGACAACGGAGGCTGCTCTGAGAGTGTTCAATGATGGAGATTTTGCAGACTTAGTGGATCGCGCACTTGTTGCTGCACGCGATCGCGCTGGCGAGCTATCCAAGGACGCCCCTTAAAAATTACGTTAGGCTACTTCATTAGGTAAAGGGAGCACTATGCAAGCAAATCTAATCTTTTATGTTCTGAATACAGCGATATCAGTCATCGTCGCGCTTGTGTGTCTCCGTTTCCTACTGCAACTCGCGCAGGCCAATTTTTATAACCCAATCTCACAAGGCGTGAACCGATTTACAGCCCCACTTACGAGTCCCTTTAACAGTCTGCCAACCATCGGCCCATGCAACACCGGAATTTTAGTCAGCGCGGTTATTTTACAGGCGCTCGGGGCTGGCACATGTATGTTTTTGTTGGGTGGTGTGCCTGGCATCGGGCAACTGATTATTTGGTCAATTCTCTCTGTTTTTGGTGTCATGATTAATCTAGTCTTTTACGCCTTACTCGGGATGATCATTCTTTCTTGGCTTGCGCCGGGAGCGGCACATCCGGGCGCAGAATTGTTGTACCAACTCTCAGAACCTTTCCTCTCACCCTTCCGCAGAATCGTGCCAAACCTCGGGGGCTTGGACTTATCGCCGATCCTGCTGTTTGTGATGATTAATATTTTAGAGGCCATACTAATCCGCGGCCCCGCGCGTTCAATGGGGATGTCCTCCACGGTTGCTCAATTCTTCACTGGAATCAGTTGATGACTAATTCTCTCGGGATCGTTATTCCGGAACTTGTTGCCTTCGAGACCCCTCTCGATCTCGAGCGTGGCGGCACCCTGCCTCGCTACGATCTCATGGTTGAAACCTACGGGACCTTAGACACCGACAGAAGCAATGCAGTCCTTGTTTGCCACGCCCTTAGCGGTGATCACCATGCCGCTGGCTACCATGAAACTGAATCAAATAAGCCCGGTTGGTGGGATCACCATATTGGGCCCGGTAAGTGCATCGACACTGATTTATTCTTCGTGGTAAGTCTCAACAATCTCGGTGGCTGTTCAGGATCAACTGGACCCCTCTCACTTAACCCTGCCACCGGCAAAGTGTACGGTCCAGATTTTCCGGAGGTCACCGTACTTGATTGGGTGCATACTCAGGCAAGACTCGCAGATCACCTAAGAATCGAGAGGTTTGCGGCAATTGTAGGTGGCTCGCTGGGTGGGATGCAGGCTATGCAGTGGTCCATCACGTATCCTGATCGCCTTACCGCCGCGGCAGTAATAGCCGCAGCGCCTCGCTTAACTGCGCAAAACATCGCATTTAATGAGGTCGCTCGTCAGGCAATCATGCGTGATCCGAACTTTTTTGGTGGGAATTACGCAGATCATAATGTGATACCGGCGTCTGGTGTCGGTCTTGCCCGTATGGTTGGGCATATAACCTATCTCTCCGATATTGCGATGGGTAAAAAATTTGGTCGTAGTCTTCCCAGAAAAGATCGAGACGCTGACGGGGTCAATTTCGCTGTGGAGCAATATCTGCGCTACCAAGGAAAACAATTCAGTGGGCGTTTTGACGCTAACACCTACATTCTAATGACCCGTGCATTGGATTATTTTGATCCCACCAGCAACGGATTAAAAACGTTACCAGATATTCTCAAATCCACCATCTGTAAATTTTTGGTTCTGTCGTTCACTACGGACTGGCGTTTCTCACCATCGCGCTCAGAAGAAATTGTCGATGCACTGATTCAGGCTGGCAAGCGAGTCAGCTACGCAAGGTTAGAGTCAGCTCACGGACACGACGCGTTTTTAATTCCAGACGTAACCTACGAGCGTATCTTCAAAGCGTTTATGAACCGAGTCCATCTTGATTTGGGACGAGTGTAATGATCTCACACTCTCATCAAATACCAGACTGGATTACCAGACATACACGTGTGTTGGACCTCGGCTGCGGAAATGGGGAACTGCTGGCACAGCTGGTGAATAGCCACCAAGTCGATGCGCTGGGTCTGGAACTTGACCCGAAAAAAATTGCATTATGCCTTGACCGAGGCCTGAGCGTGATCCAACAGGATTTAAACAGTGGTCTGTCAAATTTCAACGATAAACAATTTGATACCGTTATCATGACGCAGACACTGCAAGCGATCCGTCGGCCAGATTTGGCCTTATCAGAGATGCTCCGGGTGGGAGGAGAGGCGATCCTCACCTTCCCGAATTTTGCCTACGTCAAAAACCGGATGCAACTCGGGCTCGCGGGTCATATGCCAGTGAATCCGCAACTGCCGAACCCGTGGTATGACACACCGAACATTCACTTATCAACGTTCCATGATTTTGAGGAATTGTGTCGCGCCCTTTCGATTCGGATTTTAGATCGAGATACGTCGAATCTCTCAGGAAAACGGACTTGGCTTGGAAAAGTTTGGCCCAATCTCTTTGGCGAAGTTGCGTTGTATCGACTGACCAAGGAGTCTTGAGTGAAAATCATCATTGCAACCTTGCTTTTTTGCTGGTTTCCCTTAGCACAAGGGGCTGAAATTATCAGAGAGCAGGGCTTTGAAGTTCAAATCCAACCGTTTCCATCAACCTTCCTCACTCAGGAGGTAGCAAGCCTTCATGGATTCGAGCGAAGTCGTCGTCAGGCGTTGATCAATGTCGTGGTGCTGAACGTCCAGCCAGATGGTCAAGCACGCGGGGCTGTGCCCGCTGAGGTCACTGGTTTTTCTAAAAATCTTCTCGGCCAAATACAAGTCCTTAGCTTTAAAGAAGTAGATGAGGGAGAGGGTGCTATCTACTACCTAGCACCCGTAAGGGTATCCAGCGAAGAAGAGATCCAGATAGCTCTCGACGTACTTCCAGAAAATGCTCAACCGATCGATATCAAGTTTAAGCACCGAGTCTATGTGGACTGATACGACACTTGTCGTGGCAAGCGGTAACCACGGAAAATTAAAGGAGTTCTCAAACCTGTTTGACGACTTTGCGATCGAGGTGGTCTCTCAGGCAGAGCTCGGAGTAGCGTCACCCGCAGAAACGGGCCTCAGTTTTATTGAAAATGCACTCTTAAAAGCTCGTCATGCGTCGGCTATCACACATCACCCCTCTCTCGCGGATGACTCAGGGTTAGTAATCCCAGCACTCGACGGCGCCCCTGGTCTGTATTCGGCGCGCTACGCCGGCGTGAACGCATCCGATCAGGATAACGTGAAACTGTTGTTAGAACATATGAAATACCTCTCAGGAGATAATCGGCAGGGGTGCTATATCTGTGCACTTGCTCTTATTCGCAATGCATCAGATCCAGATCCTTTAGTTGTCGTGGGTCGGTGGCAAGGTAAAATTATAGATGCTCCTCGCGGCGATAGTGGTTTTGGTTATGACCCAGTATTTCTTCCCGCCAACCTCGACCAAACCGCGGCAGAGATCGACCCACAGGTCAAAAATCGGCTCAGTCACAGGGGTCAAGCCGTCGTCGAACTGAGGTCTCTCTTGCGTTGAGAGATCTACCCCGCGCACTCTACGTCCACATTCCGTGGTGTATCAGGAAGTGTCCGTATTGCGATTTCAATAGCCACGAACAGGCCGATCCTGACTTTGCGGGATACGGACGGGCGCTAGTTGACGACTTGGACGCTGATCTTGAGCGCTATGGATCAGCGCCTTTCGTATCACTATTCTTTGGTGGGGGCACTCCAAGCCTGTTCCCTCCTAAACATCTCAAACCACTCTTTCAGCGACTTAATGACCTTAATTTGATCTCGAGTGGAACTGAAATTTCGCTTGAATCCAATCCTGGAACTTTAGATTTGGGCCATCTACAGGGGTATCACGACCTAGGAATCAATCGACTGTCTATTGGCGTTCAAAGCTTCAACAAGGATGTACTCAAGGCACTCGGTCGGATCCACGACGGAAACCAAGCAGTTGCCATGATCGAACGAGCAAAAGCAATCGGCTTCGAACGCCTCAACGTCGATCTTATGCACGGCACTCCAGATCAGACGCCTGCGATCGCACGTGAAGATTTAAACATCATCAGAGATCTCGGGATTAGCCACCTATCTTGGTACCAACTCACAATCGAACCAAACACTACTTTTTATTCAAAGCCCCCCAAACTTCCTAACGAAGACACCCTCGAAGCCACCGAAGCAATTGGAAGCGCGATTATCATATCCATGGGACTTCAACAGTACGAGGTATCTGCATTTGCAACGCCAGGTGAAGAGGCCAAACATAATATAAATTACTGGGAGTTTGGTGATTACTTTGGCATCGGTGCGGGGGCACATGGAAAAATCACAACCGAGCGAGGAGTGGTTCGTACGCAGCGCACCCGACAGCCATCGAATTATCTGGCACGAACTAATGTCCATGCTACTGTGCACCCACTTTCAGACGGTCATCTAGGTACTGAGTGTTTGATGAACGGCCTCCGACTCAAATCAGGAATCTCGTACGCGTACTTTCAACAGAGGACAGGTCTAGATCCGGTTAAGTTTCGCGCAGCGCATTTGATGGAAGCAGACCGACTGAACTTGCTCACACCAGAACGCTTCCAGACATCAAAACTTGGCTGGTGCCATCTCAATCATATTTTAGAGATGCTAATCTGAAACCTTCCGCTGATATAAAAGATCAAAGACATCGTGCTCCAGACGCTTACCACGAGTCTCAAACTTTGTAACCGGACGACGTTCTGGGCGCATCACAAAATTCCCGGCCTCCGACGTGTTATGCCAAGCAGCGCTTTGACTAAACACGTCAACCATCCATTCGGCATAAGGCGCCCAGTCAGTCGCCAAGTGACAAAATCCTCCCAAACGCACGCAATGTGCGAGGAGACTTACAAAATCTGGTTGAACGATACGTCGTTTGTGATGACGCTTTTTATGCCACGGATCCGGAAAATAGATCTGCACACCCTCAAGTGACTGAGGCCGGAGCCCACTTGACAAAACCTCAACAGCATCCTCGCAAATCACTCGAAGATTGTTGACGCCAGCCTTTTTGGCCTCGTTCATTAAGCGACCTACCCCAGGCTTGTGCACCTCCACACCAATAAAATCAAAATTGGGTTCGTGAATTGTCTGCCGTAGCAGCGAATCGCCCATACCAAAACCAATTTCAAACACAACCGGAGCTTGGCGACCAAATATTTTCTGTAAATCGAGAAGACGATGATCACAGACCAGCCCATACTCATCCCAAAGAATCTCATAAGCCCTATGTTGCGCTTCGGTCATCCGACCCGAGCGGAGCACAAAACTCCGAATTGTACGTTTTTTCGTATCTTCGATCATTTGATCATTTGATCAAACCAGTCTCGGGGCTTGATGCATCGGCATAGCGCTTTCTCGGCATCCGTCCAGCCTCGTAGGCTAGACGTCCACTTTCGATCGCAAGGCGCATCGCTCGCGCCATCTTGACTGGATCGTTTGCTTCAGCTATCGCGGTATTCATCAAAACACCTTCGCAACCAAGCTCCATTGCAACGGTCGCATCCGATGCTGTACCCACACCAGCATCGACGATGACAGGAACTTTCAAGTTATCGAGGATCTCACGGATATTGTACGGATTTTGAAGACCAAGCCCTGAACCTATAGGCGCCCCAAGCGGCATGACGGCGACACAGCCAATAGCCTCGAGCTCGGTTGCGATCAGTGGATCATCAGACGTATACACCATCACTTCAAAACGATCTTTCACCAGCGTGCGCGCAGCGTTCAATGTCTCGACTACATCAGGGTATAGTGTTCGAGACTTTGAAATAACCTCAAGTTTTACAAGGTTATGGCCATCCAACAATTCGCGTGCAAGCCGACAGGTTCGCACGGCATCATCAGCCGTGTGGCAACCAGCAGTGTTTGGTAATAGCGTGTAACGATCAGGAGAAATCACATCCAGTAGATTCGGTTCATTTGGATTCTGACCCAAATTGGTCCTGCGGACAGCCATAGTAACTACATCGGCACCACTTGCCTCAATAGCACGGCCTGTCTCGTCGAAATCACGATATTTCCCAGTGCCCACGAGCAATCTGGATTTTAACGCGTACGAACCTACCTGAATTGTGTCTGTCACTTAACCTCCTCCGATGGCACTTACGATCTCAAGAACGTCCCCGTCCACTAGCATGACACTAGAGAGTTGCGATTTCGGCACAATCTCGCCATTGAGTTCAACCGCGATCCGACGCCCAAGCAGTAATTTAGAATCCAAGAAGCTATCGAGGCTTTGAGCCTCAATCTCTTCAATCTGACCGTTCACCGATACTTGCATACGTATTCCCTTTAACAAAAAAAGGCCGCATCAGCGGCCTTTTCAAAAGAATAGCTTTAGCCTAAGCAACGAGTGCAGTTTTCACTTTCTTCATTGCATTCTTCTCAAGTTGCCTAATACGCTCCGCGGAGACGCTATACTTGCCGGCGAGCTCATGAAGAGTGGCTTTTTGATCAGTCAACCAGCGACTCGCGAGGATATCCTTACTGCGATCGTCTAAATCAGCTAATGCCGAATACAAACGGCCAGTAGAATCTTGTGTCCAATCCTGTTTCTCAAGTATCTGTGCTGGGTCAGCATCGGATGCCTCTAAGTAATGCGCTGGAGCTAGAGCGAAGTCATCATCATCGTCCGTATATCCGTCAAATGCCAGATCTTGAGCTGCTAACCGGCCCTCCATCTGACGAACAACCTCTTCACTAACGCCTAAATCATTGGCGACACTCTTAACTTCGGCTGCGGTAAACCAAGCTAGTTTTTTCTTTGCGCTTCGCAAGTTAAAGAACATCTTACGTTGAGCTTTGGTAGTCGCTACCTTAACGACCCGCCAATTTCTCAGAATGTACTCATGCATCTCTGCTTTAATCCAGTGCACAGCAAAAGACACCAAGCGTACGCCCATCTCAGGATTAAAACGCTTAACGGCCTTCATAAGACCCACGTTTCCCTCTTGTATAAGATCAGCTTGTGGCAGACCATATCCCGAATAGCTGCGCGCAATGTGAACAACAAACCGCAAATGCGACATCACTAGTGATCTCGCCGAATCAAGGTCATCGTCGTAATACAGCTCATCAGCAAGTTTCTTTTCTTCTTCTGCGGTCAAAATTGGGATCTGACTAACCGCCTGAACGTAGGCCTCTATCTGACCCCCCGGAAGAAGAACTTCTACAGGTAAATTCGATTTTTTCGGCATTAAACACCTCGTTTCAGCTAGCTCCTGCATACATAACATCGCCGACCTCCCTGATAAGCATCTTTTAATATACAGACCATTGCACGTTTTTTTAGTTCCACTACGCAAGAAATCAAGTGTGATTCGCGCCTTTTTGTCACTAATTAAGGGCGTTAAGTCGCCGACTCACAGCACGTTCCGCACCAATCCAACTCGCCAATAAAGCTGTAATAGCCACACCGATGAATGTTCTACCGTCGACGGGGAGGTATTTCAGACTCGAATCTAAGGCCTTTAGATTTGAAGTAATCACCGTAGAGAATAACTCATTTAAGGAAGTAATCACAAGGCACGCAATTAATCCCGAGAGAATGCCTAGCCATGTTGCACGGTACAAATAAGGTCTTCGGATAAATCTCTTCGACGCACCGAGCAGTGTGTAAAGTTCGATACGACGTTGATCATCGACTACATCAGCTGCCGCAACAAGAAAAACGGCCATCAGCACGCCAAGAACGGCTAGACCGGACAAGCCAATACCAAGTAATCCTAGCTTTTCTACCAAGGATGCATATTTAACCCGGGTCGACGGATAATACCGCAACGACAAGACACGTTTGTCAGCCAGCAAGGTCGTTAAGATATTATTTTCAATTGCTTTAGGAGCTAGAATCGAAAACTTCAGGCGGAGTGCATCAGGAAGGGGATTATTAGCCTGAAGCTCAGCTATTGGCCCCAGTCCATCTTGCACGCTGAGCTCTTTTAAAGCGATAGTTTTTGGCACAAAAATGACCCGCTCAATCTCCTCCATCTCGCTGAGAACACGCTCCAACTCAATTCTCGCCTCAACCTCAACATCAAGTTCTTTATTCAAAAATACGATAGCTTCGCTCTGCACGGCCTCCTCGGGCACCAGAGAAGACATGCTGAGCCATATCTGAGCCAGCCAACCTGGTATGGCTAATAGAATACCCAATAAACAAACCAGAACCATAAACTGGGTCAATCGATCAGCAGTCCGTTTCCACGCATCTTTAATGGCTTGCGAATGATCCAAAAGCCAGCGGTTCACTACCTTGGCCCCATTCCATCAGAAACCAAACGGCCATTTTCAATCACTAGCCGACGAAATGGTAAAGAATCAACCACAGCGCGCTCGTGTGTGGCGATCAAGATGGTTACCCCTAACTGTTGAAACTGAGTGAACATCCTCATCACGCGTGCCGATAACTCCGGATCTAGGTTTCCAGTTGGCTCATCTGCAACCAAAAGTGCTGGCCTATGGACAATCGCTCGCGCTATTCCGACACGTTGCTGCTGCCCGCCGGATAAAAAGCGTGGGCTGGCATTTGCTTGATCAGAAAGATCGACCCTCGACAAGGCAGCTTTGACTCGCTTAGGAATTTCAGATTCGCTAAATCCTGAGATTCTCAACGGTAGTGCAATATTATCATATACCGAGAGATCGTATTCGAGATTAGGATCTTGAAATACAACTCCGACACGCTGCCGATAACGCGCCAATTTTTCACCAGACAAAGTTGATAAATCTGAACCCGCCACCCGTACGATACCTGATGAAGATTTTTCCAATCCAAGGATCAAACGCAGTAAAGTCGACTTCCCTGCACCAGACTGTCCGGTCAAGAAAGCCATCTCCCCAGGTGCCAGACGGAAATTAACGTCCGAGAGCGCCTCACGGTGTCCTTCATAGACCTTAGCGACACTCTCAAACTCTATCACTCGCCAATCTCCGCGAAGATAGCATCAACGAATGATGTTGCATCGAAGGCCCTTAAATCCTCTGCCCTTTCACCGAGGCCAACATAACGAATCGGTAACCCAAATTCTCGGGCAAGCGCAAAAATCACGCCGCCCTTAGCCGTGCCATCGAGCTTGGTCAATACCAGACCAGTTGGCCGAATCACTTTCGTAAACTCTCGTGTTTGACTAATGGCATTTTGACCCGTGCTGGCATCTAAAACTAGCAGCACCTCATGTGGCGCGCCGATATCCAATTTGGCTAACACACGACCGATCTTCTCAAGCTCACTCATTAAGTTTGTCTTGTTCTGAAGACGACCAGCAGTATCAGCTAAAACGACATCAGTACCGCGAGCCTTTGCAGATGCACACGCGTCGTATAAAACTGATGCCGAATCCGCTCCAGTATCTTGTGCAATCACCGGAACCCCGTTTCGCTCACCCCAGCTTTTCAACTGCTCAATCGCTGCTGGTCTAAAAGTATCACCTGCGGCTAGAACCACAGTTTTTCCACCTGTCTGATAACGATGCGCTAATTTCCCGATAGTGGTTGTCTTGCCGACTCCATTCACACCAATCATCAAAATCACATGTGGCGCATTTGCACCTTCTTCAACAGTTGCTTCAGGTAACCGTAGAGTGGAGGCCAAAATTTCTTTAAGAAGTGCAAGGAGTCCGTCTGGATCCGAAACGCCTTCCTGCTTTGAACGTTCTTCAAGCTTGTCCAGCACCCAATCGGTGGTATCTACACCAACGTCTGATGTCAGAAGAATCGCCTCAAGATCTTCACGAATTTCCTCATTAAAGCCGTCACTGAATATGCGTCTTAAACTACTCGATAATTGCGCACGAGAGCGCGAAAGCGCACTAAAATAGCTAGTTGGCTCGGAGAGCTGTGTCGCTATGGCCTCCTTTACAACTTCTTGCTCTCTTCCATCAGTACGATAAGTCTGTTCCAGCGTGTTTTCCTTCTTTCTAATCAAGAGCCAAGAGGCAACCGCAACTAGAATGGCTAAACCGAAAAGAAGAAGTGAATCGAATAGCATGGCGACCGAAAATCCTAAAAAT
>MDSV01163887.1_pt1 | contig 11090 bp, 10 predicted proteins | sample 810851 | NCBI WGS metagenome assembly MDSV01 (sample SAMN05326640, study PRJNA326480) | marine metagenome | isolation source: seawater | place: Atlantic Ocean: North East | collected 2012 | reverse complement strand
CCTCCAACTTTAGCTGCAGCTAAAATAACTGCATCAGGTCGAATTTTTTTAAGATAATTATTAACTTTAATTTGATTAGTTAGATCTAATGATTTTCTAGATTTGAAGTATAATTTTTTGTAACCTTTAGTTGTTAATTTTTTTAATATAGCAGAACCAACCATACCATTGTGGCCTGCAATAAAAATTTTAGAATTTTTTTTAATCATCTCAAATATCAATAAGTTTAAAAATTATATATTGTCAAATTTCAATGTATTTATTTTAAGGTAAATTTAAAAATTTAATATATTTAATGTGGAGATTATAATAAAAATAGATAAAGTAAATTCAGTAAATTTAGTAAAATGTCTTTAAATTTAACAATATTAAATACAATTCTTTTTTTTGTATACTTATTAATATCATTAAGATTTTCAAATAAACTTAAATTAATAGATTATCCTACAAAAACAAAGATGCATAATAAACCAACTCCAGCAATTGGTGGTTTAGTATTTTTTTTAATTTATTTAACTATTTTTTTAGAACTTTTGTTTTATCCTAAATTAAGTGAATTTTATTATTATTTAACAATTTTCTCTTTTTTTGTTTTCCTTATAGGATACTTTGATGATGTAAATAACAATAATCCCTATCTAAAGTCATTTTTATTTATTTTAATCATTTTTATTTTTTTGTTTTTTAATGAAGAAATTTTGATAAAAAAAATAAGTATATCATTTGTGAGCTCGACATATGAATTAAACACTTTTTCCTCTTATTTTTTTACAGGCCTTTGTTTTTGGCTACTAATGAATTCTTTTAATTTAGCAGACGGTCTTAATGGTGTAGCTATTTCTTATGCTTTAGTAATTTTTATCAGTATTTTTTTAATATTTAATTTAAATAAATTTGATTATTTCATTATTCTGAATTTTATATTTATACTTTTTCTCTCTTTGATATTTAATCTAAAAAATAAAATTTTTTTAGGTAATAATGGAGCATATCTAATCTCGTTTTTTATAGGAGTTTTCTTAATTAAGCTTTATAATCAAAGTTTATCAAACACTACATTCTCATCTGATCGTATTTTTTTAATGTTAATGATACCGGGTATAGATATGTTGAGATTGTTCATTTTTAGAATTTTAAATAAAAAAAACCCGTTATCGAGAGACCAAAATCATTTACATCATTACTTAAAAAAAAAAGTTTCTAAAGAAAAAGTCTTTATTCTGTATGCTTTGATAACATCAGTACCAATAATTTTAGATAATTTAATAAAAGATATAACTCTTTTACTAATTTTAGTTCAAATATTATTTTATATTTTAATTTTGGTGAGACTGAAAAATTAATTTTTTTTACAATTTTTTTCAAATCCTATGAATACCAATTTATCAATATCAATTTTATTAGGCTGAATGCCTTTTTCTTTGTAAAAATTTTCTACATTTTTAATATTTTTAAATACTTTTTCACAAGACATAATTGGGTAATAGCCTTTGGGTAAAAACGCAGCAGTACCATTTAAAGTTTTTATTCCATAAATACTACTTAAAAAAGTATGATCTATTTCTGATCTAATATATCGCCAATCAACAGTGTAATTACTTTTAAAAACCAATATTTTATCTTTTTCAGTATTTTTAAAAATTCTTTCAGTGTCCTCAATTCTATAATTTTCTAAAGGGATATTAGTTGTTGCTTTTTTTGATAATGAAATTTCTATCATCAACAAAAGAGTTGTAAAAATAAATATTAATGAAAATTTTTCATTATGTTCTGTTATTTTATCAATACATAAACCAATTAAAACTGATAAAGGAAAAAGAATTACTAAAATTGACCTGCATCCAATTCTCATGCCAGAAAAACCAGGCAACCAATGCAATAAATAATAAATTGAAATACCCATGAAGCTCGTAAAAACCAAAGTAGTAAATATTATAATTTTAAAATTTAAAATTATATTGTTATCAGCAATTAAAATTTTTTTATTATAATAAAAAATAATAATTAATATAAAAAATGACAGTCCCATGTAAAGTTGTTGTTCAACTTTAGGGTATCCTGCTGGAATAAGATTATTAGGCCAAATGGGAGATCTATTTGTGTGAACGAAACTAAATAAATTTATTAATGTAGAGCTGTCATATCCTCTAGAAAATTCAAATAAACCTAAAACTAGAACATATTTAAACATGTAAATAGCCATCATTATTAAAATTAAGATAAAAATAAATAATTGTAAGATTGTTGTTTTCTCAATTATCGTATTAAATTGATTTTTTAGTCCTAGAATAAATCTGTCAGATTTTTTTTTTATAAATATAGAAATAGTAATCAATGACATTACTAATAAAAAAATAGAAACATATGTACTTGAGATAAGCTGTAAAAAGAAAATAATAGTGAAATAAATAATATTTTTATTATCTTGGGTTTTAAAATAATTAAATATCAGAATAATACAAATTGGTACATAAGCTCTTATTAATAATACATAATGAGAGTCTTGTGCTACAATTGGAAAGCCAAACGTAAAGAAGAGAGATGCAAATAAACTAGAACTTTGTGAGACCTTAAAGTACTTACAACAATAATAACATGAATAAAAATTTGCTATAAATGTAATAAAAAATAAGAATTTATAAGAAGTATAAATATCAAAATTAAGGTATCTAAAAATTACATATATCCACGCAACACCAAAATGAGTATCGCTGAACCATAAATTGTCTTTGAATGGATACAAATGAAAAGTTTGAAAAATACTAATCTCATTTGTTGAAAAAGCTAGATATAAAGTCTCTAATAATCCTACAAATGATTTACCATCACCGTTATCTCCAGGATTTATATCAGGACCTAAATATTGAAGAAAAAAATAGCTACTAAATATAAGATAGATTAAAATCTGTATATATTTGTTATAAAAAAAATTTGTTATAAATAACGGCATTTACTTTTGATTATAAAAATCCCCATTTTCTATAAATAAATAAGAATAAGATCTTTTATCTTCGTAAGCCTTTTTGAATGATGAAAAAATCATTTTAGGATTATCTAATTTGACAACCTTAATTTCAGTCAAAATTTCTTTAAAAATTTTTGTATAATCTTGAGTATGTTGAGGACCACCATCTAACGGAACCTTTGAGCCAATAGAAGTTCTTATTATTACTTTTGGTTTCATTTCGTTTCTTGACATAGTTCTGATTTTATCCAAATGATTAACAATTTGGTTCATTGCTAAAATTAGAAAATCAAATCTTGGGTAACATGTAATTGGTACATACCCATTCAAAGCTAATCCGATAGACATACCCATTTGAGCGTCTTCAAATACTGGTGTTTCAATTTTTTTTTTTTTAGGAACATCGACTAATGTATTATAAATAGCATTTCCTGAATACATAACTGATTGACCAAGAAAAATAGTATTTTTCTTTTTGGCCAAATATCTCATTGATCTTATTAATTCATTTTTATATCTCATTAAAATAAAATCCAATTACCTGTTCCATGATGTGGAAATTTTCTTTTATATTTATAATAAATTATATCTTTAGGTTTTTTACTTTTTTTCTTCCAAGTTAAATCTGTTGGGGAATTTGTACTCATATTATTATCTTCTACAATAAATTTAATTGGAAGATTAAAATTTTTACAATACTTATAACATTCATGAAAAATTCCTGTTTCATAAGTCATATCACCAATAAAAACCCATACTTTATTTTTTTTTTTCATTAACTTAATCGACTTAGCAACACCCATGGCTATTGGTATTATTCCTCCTACTATTGCTGAACTATAAAATTTTTTTTTTAAGTTGTTAATACCCATGCTTCTTCCATTAATTATCTCTTTTTCAAGCCATTTTGGTGAGATGCCCTTTAGTAAAGCGTGATAATGATTTCTCCAACTAGAAAAAACCCAATCAGATTTACCAATTTTTTTAAAGATTTTAATCAGTTGCTCTTCATTATTGCCTGATAAATGAATTGGTGATTTAATCCTTCCTTTTTCATAAATTCTTTTAATTCTGTTTTCAAATTCAATTAATTTTTTTTTATTCATGTTGAAGTTTATTTAAGAAATAATTTGTTTAAATGCAAGATTATATTAATTTTCTTAAATATTTTGGAGAAATCTTTAATTCTTCCAATAAGCTATATCGATCTAAACTATACTTAAATACTTGTTTATCTGGTGATGTGAGAGTAATTATATTTAGTTTTAATTTATTTTTAGTTAAGTATCCTAAAATAATTGGTGTTATACCGCCTAAAAGAGTACATTCATCATAAATAATTATTTTTTTGTAATCTTTTAAAATTTTAATAAATTTTTTTTCATTAATATTTTTAAATTTAAATAAATTTAATACATCTACATCTTTTTTTGATTTAGCCTCTTCAACTGCTAAATTACATAAAAAGCCTGAAGAAATAACCAAAAAATTTTTTTTATAACTCTTATGAACAAAATTAAATCCATCAGAAAAATTATATTTAATTTTATTATTGTAATTCATACTTCCCTTTTCAAGTCTGATGTATGTAGGTCCTTTTATCTTGTGAAAATTTTTAGAAATTGTATCTGAAAGATTGTTGTCACTTATATTGATTACCTCCATTTCTGGTATCAAATACATTAGATATAAATCCTGAATACCATGATGAGTTGGGCCATCGTAAGGAAATGAGTAGCCAGGGCCAATGCCAACTATTTTACAATTCATATTATGACTGGCTAAATTAAATTTAATTTGTTCATAACATCTAAATGTTAAAAAAGTACAAAAACCATAAACTAATGATTTGCCTTTATTATTACAAAGACCTGATGCAATATTAATTAAATTTTGCTCTGCAACACCAACATCAATAAACCTATCGTGTTTTTTTATACTTCTTAAAGCATGTACATCAGCATCATTTGTTAGAATGTAATAATTTTTATCTAATAAAAATTTTTTTTTTATGTTATTAAAAAATATATCTCGAATATCTTTTTGCATTATTTTATAAGTGATTTTAAAATTGAGATTGATGGCATTTGATGGCTATATTTTGGATTATTTTCTAAAATTCTAAAACCCTTACCTTTAATTGTATTTGCAATAATTATTGTTGATAATTTCTTTTTAATCGATTTTTTGAAACTTTTATAAATATCATTGTGATTATGTCCATCAATTTTCAAAACATTTATTTTAAGCTGATTAAGAATTGCCCTATCAAAAATATCTTTTTTTTGAATGGAAGAGCTTGCAGACATCTTGTTTCTGTCTATAACAATTATCAAATTTTTAAGTTTTTTTTCTGAAATAAAAAATAATGCTTCCCAAATAGATCCTTCATCAAATTCTGCGTCACCGACAATTATCCAAACCTTTTTTTTTGGATTGCGAATTGAAAGGCCAATACCAACCCCCAGAGAATGACCCAATGAACCAGTGTTCCAATCAACAAATTTTGAATTAAAAATATCTAACTGTCCTCCAAAATTTAAATCTTTGTAACCTTTTTTGAGTTTATTATATGAGATTAATTTTTTATTAATTAAAATCAAATAGTAAGATGCCAAAGCATGACCTTTGCTCAACAAAAAAAAATCTCTATTTTTTTTGTTAATTTTTATAAAATTTGAGTAAAATAATACAATTAAAAGATCTAAACATGATAAAGTTCCACCTATATGATATTTAAATCCATCAATAAGTAATTTAATAAACTCTTGTCTTAAATGAATTGAGAGAAATTTTAATTTTTTTATATTAAAATTTTTTTCCATATATATATTGATTTGGGTCAGTTATAACTTCAATTAAGAATGGATCTTTCCTAGAACAGAGAAATTTAATTTTTTTTTCAATTTCAGAAACATTTTTAATCTTTAGATATTTAATATCAAATGCATTTGCAATTTTTTTGAAATTCATTGTTCCAACTCCAGTTTTATCTTCTGTATCCAGCCGATTTCCATCAAAATAATCATCTTGCCATTTTTTCATTGAAACATATCCACCATTATTAATTACAAATGTTTTTATATTCAAATTATAGTGTGAAATTGTTTTCAACTCTTGAATGTTCAATTCAATAGAACCATCACCGGTGACAGACATTATTTGTTTATTTGATGCAACTGCTGCACCTATTGATAAAGGTATTGACAATCCCATTGCAGCATTTGTTGAAGATGCAATTTCAATTTGACCTTTTTCAAATTTCCAAACTTGACCACCAATATAATAATTAGATCCCGCATCAGTAATTAACACATGTTTTTTTGAGGTATACCTCCCTAGATCATACATAAATCTATATAGGTCTATTGGATTTTTTTTCTTAAAAATATTTGGAATTTCTTTATTCAACTTAACTTTATTACAATATGTTAGCCAAGAGCTATCTTTTTGATAAATTTTTTTATCTATATATTTCAATTTCTCAAAAAATATTTTTAGATCTAAATTAATTTTTAAATTAAATTTCAATAATGGATTTTCGATTTCATTCTTGTCATTATTTATTGAAATTAATCTAATTTTTTTTCCTAAATAATTTTCAATTCCTGCAGTCAAAGCCGGAGCCAATCTACAACCTAATGATATTATTAAATCACTATTTTTAATTAAATCATGACAAAAAGTTGATCCTTTAATTCCTATTAAACCTAAATTCTCTTTTTTAGAGTGAGGAATTAAATCATTTGCAAATCGAGATGTGAAAAAAGGTATTTTTTTTCTTTTCATAAGTGAATAAAATAATTTAGTGGTCTGAGATTGTTTTACCCCATTACCAATAATAAATATGGGTTTACGAGAATTGTTTAAAAGATTTGTAAATTTATTAATATAAGTTTTACTTAGTTTTTTTTTGATAAATTTAGGTTTAAATTTCTTTAATAAATTTGGATTTTTAATTTTATATGATTGTACATCAAGGGGAATTTCTACCCAGACAGGTCCTGGTCTACCATGTTTACATAAATATAAAGCCTTTTGAATTTCATACAGACAATTGTAAGGATTTCTAATTGTAACAGAATATTTTGTTATATTCTTAACAATTCTAGTGATTGAAAATTCGGCAATACCTAGTGTCCTAAGAAATATTTTTTTATAATTATCAGCACTAAATTTTCTTTCAACCTGGCCAGAGATAATTATTATTGGGGCACTATCAACATATGCCTCAGCTAGTCCTGGTAACGCATTAGTTGCTCCTGGGCCAGCAGTAACGCATACTGCGCCAATACTATTTTTTTGTTTGGCATAAGCTTCAGCCATCATTGGAGCGGCAGCTTCATTTCTTGCTGCAAAATATCTAATTTTTTTTTTTTCAATAGCATCATTTAGATACATTGCTCCATAACCTGTTAACATAAAAATGTCGTTTATTTTATTTTTTTTCAATTCTTCGGCTATTATTTCAGATACGGTTTTCATTTTATGATATTATAGATACACTATATTTTGATTATTTAAACAAAAATTAACTTTGGTTTATGGTTCCAATTTATAAAATTAAGAATATTGGTTATGGTTTTGGATTCGGTGGCACCAATGCAAATAAATCAATTTATAATAAAAATCATAAAAAAACTTTAAGGGTTTTTATTGAAAATCTAAAAGGAAATTTTTTAGATACTTCAATAATTTATGGAAAAGGACAAAGTGAAAAAATAATTGGAAAGTTAAATCCTAATCTTAAAAAAAAAATTTTTATTTCAACAAAGGTAAGTCCCGAAAATTTATCTTATCAAAAATTTATTGACTCGTGTTTTAAAAGTTGTGAAAATTTGAATGTTGAAACAGTTGATCTAATACAGCCACACTGGCCAAATTATGATGTAAATAATGATGAAATTGTTAAAGCATTTAAATTTCTTAAAAAAAGGGGGAAAGTTAGATATTTTGGACTAAGTAATTATGATTTAAAAGATATTAAATACTTTAAAAAAAAACTAAAAGATGACTTTAGATTCATTCAAGAGGAATATTCATTAAAAAGTAGAGAAGTAGAGGAAAAATTTAAATTTTGTTTAAAGAATAATCTTAAAATTGTCTGCTATAGTCCTTTAGGATCTGGTAATTTGCTGTTTAAAAAAAAAGAAGAAAAGCTATTACTAGATATATCAAAAAAATTAAATAAAACTGTTAGTTCAATAATACTAAATTTTCTTCTTAATAGATCAAAGAACTTAATACTGATACCACACACTAGTAACATTCATCATCTTAAAGATAATATTGAGGCAAAAAAGATAAAAATTTCCTTAAAAGATTTAAATAAAATTAATAAAACTTTTAAACCTAAATATATTTCTATACCCTTAAATAGAGTAATTTATAAAGATATTAATTATAAAAAAATTAGATCTTTAAATGATGCTGTAATCAATAAAGCAAACTTATCTCCATCTCCTAAATCACTAGCAAAAATAATAAAAAAAGGTTATAGATTAAAGTCAATTAAGCTAATAAAGAAAAACAATAAATATTATATTAAAGAAGGAAGATTAAGATTTTGGGCACATGTTATTGCATACGGTTTTCAAAAAAGAATAAAAATGTTGGAAGAATAAATGAAGAAATTAAATAAAGTTGGAAAAATATCTTTTCAAAATGAGATTGAAAATGAAACTAATATAAATGTATTAAAAAATTTATTTTCAAAAACTATTCCAAATGATGAAATATTGGAAAATCTTGGAATTTTTTTTACATCAAAAAATCTTTCAAGAATACTTTGTTTGAACGATCTTTATCAGAAACAAATTGAGGTCAACGGAAATATTATCGATTATGGCACAAGATGGGGCCAGAATGCTTGCATTTTTGCTTTGTTAAGGGGAATTTATGAACCATTTAATCGACATAAGAAAATTTATGCATTTGATACTTTTAAGGGATTTAACAAAATTAGTAAATTGGATGGAAAGTCTAAATTGATGAAAAAAGGAAATTTAAAGACTACAAAAAATTATGAAAAATTTTTAGAAAAACAATTGGCAAATATAGAAAAAAACAATCCTATTTCACATATTAAAAAATATGAAGTTTTAAAAGGTGACGCAGTTCAAAAAACAAAAGAGCTTATAAAAAAAAATAAACATTTGATTATATCTATGGTTTATTTTGATTTTGATGTTTTTGAGCCTACATTAAAATGTTTAGAAATCATTAAACCTAGATTAGTAAAAGGGAGTGTTGTGGCTTTCGACGAATTAAACGATCCTGACTCACCTGGAGAAACTTTAGCCTTAATGAAATCTATAGGTTTAAACAAGATTACTCTCAAAAGACATAAGTTTGCTTCAAGGATATCTTATTTTGAATTTAATTAAAAGATGAGCTATCTAAATATAATATTTTGCTACCTTCATTTTCAAATTTAATTGGAATATTCATCAATTTAAAATATTTTTTTTTAATTCTTTTTTTTGTAGCATGATCACAAACCAACATTAAAAATCCACCAGCACCAGCACCAAGTAACTTTCCTCCAAAAGCTCCCATATTTAATGCGCCATTATAAATCTCATCAATTTTATTATTTGTAACTCGTCTAGAAAGATCTTTTTTTAATTTCCATTGTTCATTTAAAAGTTGTCCAAAATATTTTTGATTAAAATTATTACTCATGATTAGTTTTTTTGCCTCATGAGTAATATCTTTCATAGTCAGCAAATTGTGTATTGATTTTTTCTTATTTATAGAATTAATTTTATCTTTTTCAATTATTTGAGAATGTCTCTGCATACCTGTAAAAATTAATAAAATAGATTTTTCAAGTTTATTAATATTCTTTTTGTTTTTTATATTATCAACTTTAATATTATTATTATTAAACTCTATAAAATTGAAACCTCCATAAGCCGCATTAGCTTGGTCTTGTGAACCAACGTTCTCTTTAAGAATTTGTTGTTCAATTTTAATAGCTTCATTATAGAGTTTTTTTTTACTTAATTTTACATTTTTGTAAGCGTTAACAGCATTAATCATACCTACTGTTGAACTTGAACTTGATCCTAATCCAGATAATGCAGGTAGATCTGCATGATAAACAATCTCGATAAACTCTTTATCAAATTTATAATGTCTTAATATTTCTCTAAAACTATTATGTGAAATACTTTTAATATTTTTTTTTTCTTCTGTTTTGAAATATCTCAATCTGAATTGATAATTAAAAAACGGTGGTAATTTTCTTAAGTTTATATAACAGTATTTATTAATTGTGGTTGTTAAAACACAGCCACCATGATTATTATACCATTGTGGAAAATCAGTTCCGCCCCCGAAAAAAGACATTCTAAATGGAGTTTTGCTTATAATCATTTTTATACCAATTAATTGTTTTACTTAAACCTTCTTTAAATTTTGTAAACTTAAATTTTTTTCCAATAATTTTTTTCATTTTGTTAACCGAAATTTTTCTAAACTTAATCATTTGAGGTTTGTTTATATCAAAAGTAATTTTAGCATTCTTTTTTGTTATTTTTTTTAATTGTTCAAGGATTTCCCTTATATTTATATTTTTTCCACTTGCTACATTAACAACTGAACTTTTATTCAATTTCTCCGTTATCATAATAATAATTTTACAAAAATCTTCCACATACATAAAATCTTTTATATCTTTACCATCTCCCCAGACAATAATTTCTTTTTTGTTGCTTAAAAATTTTTGGATTAGTGATGGAACTACTTTTGCTTTTTCAGGATCAAATTTATCATAAGGACCATAAAGATTTCCAGGTCTTATGACGATAGTTTGTAATTTTTGTTTAATTTTTTCTGAATACATCTTGCACATTATTTCCGAAAAAGTTTTCATCCAACCAACAATAAAATACTTGTCAAAATACTTATAATTAACATCATTTTCGCTCATAGCTTTACTCGAAACTGGATAAACAGTGCTACTACTAATAAATACAAACTTTTTGACCTTTGCCTGTTGCGCTTTTTCTAAAACTAATGTGTTCATTATTAGGTTAGGTGTCAAATGTGAAAGAGGTTTTTCAGCCATTATTTTAGCTCCCGAGGAATTAGCAGCACACATATAAACTATATCAACCTT
>MDSV01234086.1_pt1 | contig 11091 bp, 12 predicted proteins | sample 810851 | NCBI WGS metagenome assembly MDSV01 (sample SAMN05326640, study PRJNA326480) | marine metagenome | isolation source: seawater | place: Atlantic Ocean: North East | collected 2012 | reverse complement strand
TGTGATCAAAAAGATCTAAAAATTAAACTAAATATGGAAAATCAAGAAGATTACAAAGTTTTTAAGAAAGTTAGAGATTTAAAAGACAGTTTTTAGCTACTCTTATAACTTGACATGAGAAGTTAGAAAGTTATATTGCCTTTGTTTCCAAATATGAAATTAAATCTATGTCTTTCGCAATTATACAAACAGGTGGCAAACAATACAAAGTTTCAGCAAGTGAAATTCTTAAAATTGAAAAGCTTGAGAAACAAGAAGGAAAAACTGTAGAGTTTAAACACGTACTTTTTTTAGAAAATAATAAACAAACTGAAATTGGAAATCCTAATATTCAAGGTGCTAAAGTAGAAGCAACAATACTTAAAAATACAAAAAATAAAACTGTTCTTGTCTTTAAGAAAAGAAGAAGAAAAAATTCACGTAAAAAATATGGTCATAGGCAACCAATTTCTCTCATTAGAATAACAAAAATTTTTTCTGGGAATGGTAAATTAATCGCAGAAGCGGGTCCTCAAAAAAAATTAACACAGAAAATAGTACGTGGTAACATGGAAAGAAAGAAACAAGAATTAGAAGCACAAAGTTATAAAGCCTTAAAAGATGCAAAAGTAAAAAAATCATCTAGGCAGTTGGAAGAAAAAGCTAAAAAAGTTAACAAAAATACCAAAAAAGAAACGGTAAAAAAGAATCCTTTAACATTAAAAAAAAAGTGATAAAATAAATTTAGGATATAGGATATGGCAACAAAAAAAGCAGGTGGATCATCACGTAATGGAAGAGATAGTGCTGGAAGACGTCTCGGTGTGAAAAGATATGGTGGTCAAATAGTTATTCCTGGAAATATTATAATAAGACAAAGGGGTACTAAAATTCATCCTGGTAATCATGTGGGTATGGGAAAAGACCATTCTATATTTTCTTTAATTAAAGGAAAAGTTCAATTTAAAAAATCAAAGCTTAACAGAACTTTTGTTTCTGTTATTCCCAGCTAATCCTCTCACAACTTAAAAAAATAATTTAGTTGTTAAGTTATGAAATTTTTAGATCAAGCCAAAATATATGTTAAAGCCGGTAATGGTGGAAGTGGGTCAGCTAGTTTTAGAAGAGAGAAGTTTGTTGAGTTTGGTGGACCTGATGGTGGTGATGGTGGTAATGGAGGTTCAGTTATTTTAGTTGCAGAATCTAACCTAAACACTCTAATTGATTTTAGATTCCAGCAACACTTTAAAGGTGAAAGAGGTCAAAATGGAATGAGTAAAAATAAGACTGGAAAAGATGGAAGAGATTTGATTTTAAAAGTTCCAATAGGTACTCAAATTTTTGAAGAAGATAATAATACTATAATTGATGATTTGAAAACTGCTGGGCAGAAAATGATTTTGGCAAAAGGAGGAAAAAAAGGTCTTGGTAATGTAAGGTTTAAAACTTCAACAAATAGAGCTCCAAGAAAAAAAACTGAAGGTTCTAAAGGAGAAAGTTTTTGCATTTGGTTACAGCTTAAAGTAATTGCTGACATTGGGATCATTGGAATGCCTAATGCTGGAAAATCAAGTTTACTATCTGCATTAACAAAAGCAAAACCGAAAATTGCTAACTATCCTTTTACTACATTAAATCCAAACTTGGGAGTTACAAGCTATAGTGATAAAGAAATAACTTTAGCAGATATTCCTGGACTTATTGAGGGAGCTCATGAAGGAGTAGGTTTAGGAGATAAATTTTTACGACATGTTGAAAGATGTAAAAGTTTAGTTCATTTAATTGATATAAATAATGAAGATTTGTTAAGCAGCTATACTAAAGTAAGAGAAGAATTGTCTAAGTATAGTAAAAATTTACTTAAAAAAAAAGAAGTTATAATATTTAATAAGATAGATTTGCTTAATGATGGTGAAGTTAATGAAAAAATAAAATTTTTTAAAAAAAAAATAAAAAAAAATATTTATAAAATATCTGTTATTCAAAATTCTGGTTTAATAACTATTAAAAAATTATTGGTAAATAATGTATTTAAATAAGTGTAGTAAAATCGTAATTAAAATAGGTTCATCAATTTTAATTGACAAAAAAGGAAAGCTCAAAAAATCTTGGCTTAAAGAATTCATTAATGATATTAACTTTCTTATAAAAAAAAATAAAAAAATTATAATCGTTTCTTCAGGTGCAATTGCTTTGGGATGCGAATATCTTAAAATTAATAAAGAAAAGCTAAAAGTTGAAAAAAGTCAAGCAGTAGCATCTGTAGGACAAATAATGTTAATGGATTTCTACAAAAAAAATTTTGATAAGAAAAAAATTAAAATTTCGCAAATATTACTAACATTGGATGATACTGAACAGCGACGAAGATCTATTAACGCAAAAAGAACTATAGATAATTTATTAAGAATGGGAATTATTCCTATTGTCAACGAAAATGATACCACTGCTACAACTGAAATAAAATATGGTGATAATGACAGATTGGCTGCAAGAGTCTCTCAAATAATTAGTGCCGATTGTTTAATTTTATTATCTGATGTAGATGGCCTTTATACAAGTAATCCTAAAAAAAATAGAAAAAGTAAACTTATAAAATTTGTTGAAGAAATAGATGAAAATATAAAAAAGTATGCCACTAAAACTGGGTCTATATATGGTTCGGGTGGAATGAAAACAAAAATCGAAGCTGCCAAAATTTGTCAACTAGCAGGGTGCTATATGGTGATAGCAAATGGAAATTACCTAAACCCAATAAAAAAAATAATAGAAAATAATGACTGCACTTGGTTTTTGCCAAAAGTTTCTAAACTAGATGCTAGAAAACAATGGATAATAGGTTCTGTTGCTCCTAAGGGTGAAGTTATTATTGATCAAGGTGCAGAAAAAGCAATAATAAATGGAAAAAGTTTACTTCCTGCAGGTGTAATTAAAGTTAATGGCACTTTTGAAAAAGGTGACCATATTTTAGTCAAAAACCAAAACTATAAAGAGTGCGCTAGAGGTTTATCATCATTTTCTTCAAATGAAATTAACAAAATAAAAGGCTCACACAGTAGTAAAATTAAAAGTATATTGGGTTACTCTGGCAGAGAAGAAATTATTCATAAGGATGATCTTGTGAGGGTTAGTAATGAATAAAAATTTATACATGAACAAAATAGGTAAGAATGCAAAATATGCTACCGAGCAATCTTCATTTTTAAGTATAAAAAAAAGAAATTCAGTTTTAATTAAATTTAGTAATTATTTAAAAAAATATAAAAAATCAATTTTAAAAGAAAATTTAAAAGATCTATCTTTAGCAAAAAAAATTAAATCTACTATGTTAGAAAGACTTAAATTAGATGATAAAAAAATTGAAGCAATTATAAAGTCTGTTAATGAAATAGCTAAATTTAAAGATCCCCTAGGAAAAACCCTAGATTCGTGGCAAAGGCCAAATAAATTAATTATAAAAAAAGTTTCAATACCTATTGGTGTAATTGGAGTAATTTATGAAAGTAGACCTAATGTTACCTCAGATATTTCATCACTATGTTTTAAAACTGGAAATGCAGTTATATTACGTGGGGGATCAGAAGCTTTTTATACTAATAAAATAATAGCAAACTTATTCAGGAAAGCCTTAAAAAGTAAAAATTGTAATAAAAACTATGTGCAATTTATTGAGAGCAGAAGTAGAGGTCATGTAGATTATCTTTTATCTAAAATGCAAAATTATATTGATGTAATTGTTCCTAGAGGAGGCAAAAGTCTTGTGAAAAAAGTAAAAAAAAAATCCAAAGTTCCAACAATAGGACATCTAGAGGGAGTATGTCATGTTTATATAGATAAGGATGCTAGTTTATCCATGTCTATTAAAGTTGTGAAAAATTCTAAAATGAGAAACTTCAGTATTTGCGGAGCTATTGAAACATTATTAATTGATAAAAAATGCGTAAAGAAAAACTGTAATCCAATACTTAAAGAACTTTCTAATTTAGGATGTAAAATTATAGGAGATAAACTTATTAAAAAAAATTATTTAGGTAAAGTTCAAATTGCAAAAGATAATGATTGGGGCAAAGAATATCTTGCTCCAACAATTTCAGTAAAAATTGTAAATGGAGTTGAAGATGCTATAAAACATATTAATAAATATGGGACGTTTCATACAGATTCAATCGTAACTGATAATAAAAAAACAGCAAAAATATTTTTATCAAAAGTTAATAGTGCTATAGCTGTTCATAATGCTTCGACTCAATTTGCTGACGGTGGAGAATTTGGATTTGGTGCAGAAGTAGGAATATCTACACAAAAACTTCATCCACGTGGACCTGTTGGTATTAATCAACTTACCTCTTATAAATACATTTTAAAAGGTAATGGACAAATAAGGAAATAATTTGCTAGAAAAATATTCCAAAAAAAGAAATTATAAAATTGGGATTTTGGGAGGGACTTTTGATCCTCCACATAAAGGTCACTTATACATCTCCAAATTCGCAATTAAAAATATTAAATTAGATGAGTTAATTTGGATTGTTACTAAACAAAACCCTTTAAAAGGAAAACCTCATATAAATTTAAAAAATCGTATACGATTATCAAAAAAAATTACTTCTAAAGAAAAAAAAATAAATGTTCAATATTTAGATAACAAAGTAGGCACTGTATCTACTTTTAATTTATTAAAATATATTAAAAAAAATAATCTGAAAAAAAAATTATTTTTTATACTTGGGGCTGATAATATAAAGAAATTTCATAAATGGAATAATTGGCAAAAAATACCAAAAATTGCAAAAATGGTTGTTTTTCCAAGAGAAGGGTATTCCTCACAAGCTTTTAGCTTAAAAGCTAAAAAAAAAATCAATAAAAAAGAGTGGATTTTTATAAAGTCAAAAAAAATAAATATTTCATCTTCATTAATTAGAAAATTTTGGTAGATTGAACAAATATGCAGACAGTAGAAATTAAAAACTTAAGAGAAGACATAGAAAATATACTAAATGACAACAAAGCATCAGAAGTTGTATCTATAAATTTAAAGAATAAAAGTTCCATTGCTGACTTTATGATAGTAGCAAGTGGTAATTCATCAAGACATATACAGGCTTTATCAGAAATATTATTAGATGAGCTCAGAAAAAAGGGAGTTAACAACTGCCGTTTAGAAGGTAGAGATAGCAGTGATTGGAAATTAATAGATGCAATTGATATTATAATTCATATTTTTCATCCTGAAAAAAGAAAGTTTTATGATTTAGAAAGTATGTGGTCTGAATTAATACCAAATGAAAGAGTAACAATATGAAAAAGTTAATTAATTTTAAAAATTGTATAGTTGTAATAATATTACTTTTAAGTTATTCAAATTATTCACATTCTGAAAACTCCGACAAATTATATGAAAAAATAGATCTTTTTAGTGAAGTTTTAGAAAAAATACAGAAAGAATATGTTGAGGAAGTTGATCAAATTGAAGCTATGGACTCTGCAATAAATGGTGTGCTGCAATCTTTAGATCCTTACTCTGCCTATATGAATCCTGAAATATTTAAAGAATCTAGAACTGAGACAAGTGGAAAATTTGGTGGCCTTGGAATTGAAGTAACTATGGAAGCTGGTGTTGTAAAAGTAATAGCACCTATAGATGATACTCCTGCAGCAAAAGCAGGAGTCAAAGCTGGTGATTATATTGTGAGAATAAATGGTATCCAAGTTCGGGGAAAAACTTTAATGGAGTCTGTTAATTTAATGAGAGGTCCAGTGGGCTCTCCTATTGAAATAACAATAAGAAGAGCTGGAAAGAATAAAGCTATTCAATTTAAAATTATTAGAGAAGTAATCGAAGTTAAATCTGTTTTGGCAAAATTAGTAAATAATAAAGTAGGATACTTAAGACTAAGAGCCTTTAATGAAAATAGCAGTGATCAACTTAAAAAAGAAATCATAAAAATAGAAAAAAATAAAAATTTAATTGGATATATTCTTGATCTAAGGAATAATCCTGGTGGACTTTTATCCCAAGCTATAGAAATTTCTGACTTTTTTTTAAATGATGGTGAAATTGTATCTACAAGAGGTAGGAGGGTTAATGAAAATCGAAAGTTTTTTGCAAATGATGGAGATAGAATTAATGGAAAACCTTTAATCGTTATTATAAATAATGGATCTGCATCAGCCTCTGAAATAGTAGCTGGAGCTTTAAAAGATCAAAAAAGAGCAATAATATTAGGCGAAACCTCTTTTGGAAAAGGATCTGTTCAATCAATTATACCTCTTAAAAATAAAGGAGCAATAAGATTAACAGTATCAAAATACTATTTACCATCTGGAGAATCTATTTCAGATGTAGGCGTAGTTCCAGATATTAAAGTAGAAGAAGAGGGAGAAGAGTTTACTATTAATTCAGAAACAGATAATCAATTAAATTATGCTATAGACTTACTTATTGGATAAAAATAATGTTCAATAAAAAAAATCTTCCTCTTAGAATTGGTGTTGGAATTATTTTGTTAAATAATGAAAATAATGTTTTTGTTGGAAAAAGAATAGATAATCCAAAAAATTTTTGGCAGATGCCTCAAGGTGGTGTTAATGAAAATGAAAAATTTTTAGACGCTGCAATAAGAGAACTTGAAGAAGAAACTGGAATAAAATCTGTAAAATTTATTAAAGAAATAAATCAGTGGTTAAAGTATGAACTTCCAAAACCTTTGCTGGGAAAAATTTGGAAAGGTAAATACCGAGGACAAAAACAAAGATGGTTTATTATGAGATTCTTAGGAAAAGATGAAGAAATAAATGTAAATACCAAAAAACCAGAATTTTTTAAATGGAAATGGATTAAACCATCAGATTTAACTTCAGTAGTTGTAAGCTTTAAACTGAGTGTTTATAAAGAAATAAAAAAAGAACTTAATTTTTTAGACATCAATTAAATTCTTATTTCTTTTAAAGCTTCAAGTTTATGATTAAGCACATATCTCTCATCATCTTTTATTCTATCGCTATTTAATTTTTTTTGCGTTTCTTCATTTAATTTATCAATAAATTTTTTAGATAAATCCTTCAAATTTGTAATAGATGATGAAAGCAAAATTAAAGTATTATCATAAAATTCAACAGTCCCTTCCTCAACAAAAAACTTTTCTATACTTTTGTTCTTTTTTTCTACTCTAGCTATACCAGGTCTCAAAAATGTTATTATAGAAACGTGATTTTTTAAAATACTCATATCGCCTTCATATGAAGGAAAAGTAACCATTAAAACTTCTTCTGATAAAACTATTCTCTCGGGACTAATTATCTCAAACTTAAAATTATCTTCCATTATGCAGCAGCATCTTTCGCCATTTTTTCAGCTTTCTCGATGGCCTCTTCAATTGTTCCAACCATATAAAAAGCGTTTTCAGGTAAATGATCGTAATCACCTTTGCATATAGCATCGAAACCCTTAATAGTTGCTTCTAAATCTACTAATTTTCCAGGAAAACCTGTAAAAACCTCTGCAACAAAAAATGGTTGAGACAAAAATTTTTGGATTTTTCTAGCCCTTGCTACTGTTAATTTATCTTCTTCAGAAAGTTCATCCATTCCTAATATTGCAATTATGTCTTGTAATGATTTATAACTTTGTAAAATTCTTTGAACTTCTCTCGCTACCCTGTAATGTTCATCACCAACTACTCTAGGATCCAAAATCCTAGATGTAGAATCTAAAGGATCAACAGCTGGATAAATTCCAAGCTCTGCAATTTGTCTAGATAAAACTGTTGTAGCATCTAAGTGTGCAAATGAAGTAGCTGGAGCAGGATCAGTTAAATCATCTGCAGGTACATAAATCGCTTGAACCGAAGTTATAGAACCCTTATTTGTGGTTGTAATTCTTTCTTGTAAATTTCCCATATCTGTAGCTAGTGTAGGTTGGTATCCTACCGCAGAAGGAATTCTTCCTAATAGTGCAGACACTTCTGATCCTGCTTGAGTAAACCTAAATATATTATCAACAAAAAATAAAACATCTTGTCCTTCTTTATCTCTAAAATATTCGGCTGCCGTCAAGCCTGTTAGAGCTACCCTTGCTCGAGCTCCTGGAGGTTCATTCATTTGACCATATACTAGTGCTGCTTTCGAACCTTTTCCTTCAGGTTTAATTACTCCAGATTCTATCATCTCGTGGTATAAATCGTTTCCTTCACGAGTTCTTTCACCAACTCCAGCAAAAACTGAAAAGCCGCCATGTGCTTTTGCAATATTATTAATTAATTCCATAATAATTACAGTTTTACCTACACCAGCTCCTCCAAAAAGTCCTATTTTTCCACCTCTTGAATAGGGAGCTAATAAATCTACTACCTTAATTCCTGTAACTAATATTTCGCTTTCAGTAGATTGGTCGGTAAATTTTGGTGCATCTCTATGAATTGGCCAACTTTCCTTTGTTGATATTTTACCTTTTTGATCAATTGGTTCTCCAATAACATTTATAATTCTTCCCAAAGTTTCCGGACCAACAGGAACTTGGATAGGTGAACCGGTATTGGTAACTTTATCACCTCTTTTAAGTCCTTCTGTACTATCCATCGCAATAGTTCTTACTCCTGACTCTCCTAAATGTTGGGCTACTTCTAAAACAAGTCTATTTCCAGAATTATCACACTCTAAAGCTGTTAAAATTTCAGGTAATTGGCCTTCAAACTCCACATCTACCACTGCTCCAATTATCTGAATAACTTTTCCAAATTTATCACTCATTATAAACTTTCTGCTCCTGAAATAATTTCAATCAATTCTTTTGTTATTACTGCTTGTCTACTTCTATTATAAGTTATTGTTAATTTATCAACTAACTCACCTGCATTTCTTGTAGCACTATCCATAGCAGTCATTCTCGACCCTTGTTCACTCGCAGCATTTTCAAGAAATGCTTTAAAAATTTGGGTTGATATATTTCTAGGTAATAAATTATCTAAAATTTCACTTTCTTCAGGTTCAAATTCATAAGAATTTTCAATATTTTTTTGTTTATTATTTTTATCACTTTCAATAGGTATAATTTGTTGAGCCTGGGGTATTTGAGTCATTACATTTTTAAATTGGTTATAAAATATTTTACATACATCAAACTGAGATTCTTTAAACAGATTTATAATTTTATTTCCAACTTCTTCTGCTTCTTTGTAGGTAATATTTTTGAAGCCTTTAAAATTAATTTTTTCAACTATATAACTTCCATATGTTCTTTTTAATTGATCATCACCTTTTGATCCTACAGTAAAAATTTTAAGAGTTTTTCCCTCTTTTAATATTTTTTCAAAATAGTTTTTAGCTTTTCTGCATATATTTGTATTAAACCCCCCACAAAGTCCTCTATCAGCTGTTATAACAACACACAAATGAACATTGTCCTTCCCAGTTCCAATTAAAAACTTTGATGCATTTTCTTTGTCAGTAATAGAATTACTTAGATTGAGAATTATATTATTCATTTTATCCGAAAATGGTCTTCCTTTTTCAGCGCTTTCCTGTGCTCTTCTAAGTTTAGCAGCAGCCACCATTTTCATCGCTTTCGTAATTTTTTGTGTTGATTTAACACTAGAAATTCTTTTTTTTAAGTCATCTAAGCTTGGCATAATTTATTTATTCTTTTTTTTATATTGCTCAATAACTGCTGTTAACTTTTTATCCATTTCATCCTCTAATTTTCCTGTACTGTTTATGCTGTCTATGATTTCAGGATTTAAAGATTTAACTTCTTCATAAATTTGTTTTTCAATATTCTTAATATTTTCTAATTCTGTATCATCTAAAAAACCTCTTACTCCTGCAAAAATAGCAATTACTTGTTGAGCAACTGGCATCGGAGAATATTGATCTTGTTTTAATAATTCAGTTAATTTTGAACCTCTATTTAATAATTTTTGAGTTGAAGCATCTAAATCTGAACCAAACTGGGCAAATGCAGCCATTTCCCTATATTGTGCAAGTTCTAATTTTATTGACCCTGCAACTTTTTTCATTGCCTTTGTTTGGGCGGCTGATCCCACTCGAGACACTGAGAGTCCAACATTCACTGCGGGCCTTATACCTTGGTTAAAAAGTTCAGTTTCCAAAAAAATTTGTCCATCAGTTATAGAAATTACATTAGTTGGTATATAAGCTGAAACATCACCAGCTTGTGTTTCTATTATTGGTAATGCTGTAAGTGATCCACCACCTTTATCATCATTAAGTTTTGCAGCTCTTTCAAGTAGCCTGCTATGTAAATAGAATACGTCTCCAGGATAGGCTTCTCTACCTGGTGGTCTTCTCAATAAAAGAGACATCTGTCTATATGCTACAGCTTGTTTAGACAAATCATCATAAATAATTAATGCATGCATACCATTATCTCTAAAATATTCTCCCATCGTACAACCAGTGTAAGGTGCCAAAAATTGAAGAGGGGCTGGGTCTGATGCTGTGGCTGATACTATAGTTGTATATTCCATAGCACCAGCGTCTTCTAGTGTTTTTACGATTTGTGCTACTGTTGATCTCTTTTGACCAATTGCAACATAAATACAATAAAGTTTTTCTTTTTCTTCACCAGATTTGTTTATTTCTTTTTGGTTTATGATTGTATCAATAGCTACAGCTGTTTTACCAGTCTGTCTATCACCAATAATTAATTCTCTTTGACCTCTTCCAACTGGTATAAGACTGTCAATAGCTTTTAACCCTGTTTGCATTGGTTGATTAACAGATTGTCTGGGAATGATTCCTGGAGCTTTTACATCAACCCTTTTTCTTTCTAATTTTTTATCTAAATCACCTTTACCATCTATCGGATTTCCTAGAGCATCTACTACTCGACCTAATAAACTTTTTCCAACAGGTGTGTCGACAATTGCACCAGTTCTTTTAACTATATCTCCCTCTTTAATTGATTTATCATTACCAAAAATAACTACACCAACATTATCGCTTTCTAAATTTAAGGCCATACCTTTGATGCCTCCAGAAAACTCTACCATTTCCCCTGCTTGGACATTGTCTAAGCCATAAACTCTTGCAATACCATCACCAACTGAAAGTACTTGCCCAACTTCTGAAACTTCAGCTTTTTCACCAAATTTT
>MDSV01101971.1_pt1 | contig 11091 bp, 11 predicted proteins | sample 810851 | NCBI WGS metagenome assembly MDSV01 (sample SAMN05326640, study PRJNA326480) | marine metagenome | isolation source: seawater | place: Atlantic Ocean: North East | collected 2012 | reverse complement strand
TGACTCAATCCACCTAGAGTTAGTATGAAAAGTATAATCGCACCTAAATATGAAACTGTTACTAATCCTTCCGACATAATCGCACCTTATTTTCTGAACATTTCTAACATTCTTCGGGTTACAGCGAACCCTCCGGCAATGTTTATACTAGTTATAAGGATACCAATAGTTGCTAATGCAACTAGTAATGTCCCTGATGATGAAATTTGAATTAATGCACCAATAATAATAATACTACTTACCGCATTGGTAACGCTCATTAGTGGAGTATGTAGTGCTGCAGTTACATTCCATATAACCATATAACCAACAAAGCACGATAATACAAAAACTGTAAAATGTGTCATAAAAGATGAAGGAGCAACTGAACCAAGGCCATATAGAAGTAATCCACCAATTATCATTGGTAATGATTGTTTGATTAATCCAGGTTTTTTTATTTCTTCTGGAACAACACTTATTTCTTCGGCTGGTTGCTTAGCAGGCGCTGCCGATATCTTTGGGGCAGGTGGCGGCCAAGTAATTTGGCCGTCTTTTATAACTGTTGCACCTCTAACAGCTTCATCTTCCATATCAATAATCATTTTCCCATCTTTCTCTGGAGTCATATCAGTTAGTAGATGCCTAAGATTTGTTCCATATAATTGACTTGATTGTGTTGGCAAGCGGCTAGGAAGATCACTATATCCAATTATAGTAACGCCATTATCACTAACATTAACATCGTGAGGAACGGTTAGCTCGCAGTTACCGCCTTGTTCTGCTGCAAGGTCAACAATAACACTACCGTCTTTCATTGAGTTTACCATGTCTTTTGTTATTAATTTTGGTGCTGGTTTACCCGGTATTAACGCAGTAGTAACAATGATGTCAACATCTTTGGCTTGTTCTGCAAACAATGCCATTTCAGCTGCGATAAATTCATCACTCATCGTTTTTGCATAACCACCTTCACCGCTTCCGTCTTCTTCAAAATCGAGTAACAAAAAATCTGCTCCCATACTTTCTACTTGTTCTTTAACTTCGGGACGTGTATCGAATGAACGGACAATAGCGCCTAGACTATTAGCGGCGCCGATTGCAGCAAGTCCTGCAACACCTGCACCGATAACCAAAACTTTTGCCGGAGGAACTTTCCCAGCGGCTGTAATTTGGCCTGTGAAGAAGCGGCCAAAATGATGTGAGGCCTCAACTATCGCCCTATAACCTGCAATGTTTGCCATTGAGCTAAGCGCATCCATTTTTTGAGCTCTTGAAATTCGAGGAATACTATCCATTGCTAACACATTGATGTTTTTACTTGCAAGAGTTTGCATTAGCTGATCATTTTGAGCAGGCCAAATAAAACTAATTAATGTTTGACCTTGCTTTAGTAAGTCGCATTCATTGATATTGAGTTTTGTATTTTGTTCGGGTGCACGTACTTTTAAGATAATATCTGAGGACTCCCAGAGAGTTTTGGTATCGTCAATAATTTCTGCGCCTGATTCCCGATATGCATTATCCGAAAAATTAGCTTGAGCTCCAGCACCAGATTCAACAGCTACAGTGTAGCCAAGTTTTTGTAGAAACTTTATAACATCCGGAGTGGTAGCTACTCGTTTTTCACCTGTATGTATTTCACCTGGCACGCCGATTTTCATCGTATGACCCCTCAGTTTCTGGAATTAAATATATTTAGAATTAGTTCTTAATATCAAAAAAGCGGCGATATTAGCATGATTGCTGGATAATTTCATGGGTTGTTGGGGATTAAAAAAAAACCCAGTAAAACTGGGTTTTTTTAGTCATTTTAAGTGATTTTTAATCTCTACCGCTAAACATAGCAAGCAAATGAAGTAATGATGTAAAGAGATTGTATATTGAAATATAGAGGGTGACCGTTGCCATAATATAATTAGTCTCACCTCCATGAATCATCGCGCTAGTTTGATATAGAATTAATCCAGACATTAATAGGACAAACATAGCTGAAACTACTAATGAAAGAGTTGGTAGAGCAAAAATTGCGGCTCCGATACCTGCTAAAAAGGCCACTAGGATACCAGCAAAAAGAAATCCAGCCATGAAGCTGAAGTCTTTTCTGGTAGTTAGTGCGTAAGCCGAAAGACCAACAAAAATTGCACCGGTCCCACCTAGTGCAGTCATGACTAACTGAGTGCCATTCGCAAAGTGCGAGATATAAAGATTTAGTATTGGCCCGAGAGTTAAGCCCATAAAGCCAGTTAAGGCAAAAACGGAAATGATTCCCCAAATACTGTTTCTAAGTGCTTGGACGAGAAAAAGCAGTCCAAAATAGCCAACAAGTGTAATTACTAAACCAGGGTGAGGAATATTGGCAATCATTGATACTCCAGCAGTAGCCGCACTAAAAAGTAACGTTAAAGATAATAGTATATAGGTGTTTCTTATTAGTTTATTTGTTGCGAAAACTGCCCCAGTTTCCTGACGAACAGCCGTATTAGTCGATTGATTCATGATATATTTTTCCTCATTATAGTTATCATAAGTACTATGTAATGCTTTGACAGCTTAATTTCAAGTTAAGTTTCGATTAAATTATACATATTTTAACAGATTTATAATTATTCTTCCGCCTTTCAGGAAAGTCATTGTTGATGTATCCTCACGCTCTCAACTCGGAGAGGTGGCAGAGTGGTTGAATGCACCGGTCTTGAAAACCGACAAGTCTTAACGGGCTTCGAGGGTTCGAATCCCTCCCTCTCCGCCATTTTAGACTGTCATAATTTCCTCTGAATAATTAAAATAAACGGAATATTATGAATGAAAAAACTCACAGAAACTCTCTTAAACCTGGACATAAGGTTCATTGGTATGAAATCAAGGAAATCCTCGGTCAAGGTGGTTTTGGGATTACTTATCTTGCCTATGACCCGAATCTAAAAAAATATGTAGCTATAAAAGAATACCTACCAATTGAGGTTGCCGTAAGAGAAGGGGATTTCTCTGTTAGCCCTGTTTCAGAGGGGCATGTTGAAAAATATGAATGGGGCTTAGAAAGATTCATCTATGAAGCTCAAACACTATCCAATTTTAAACATCCGAATATTGTAAGCATTCTTTCTGTTTCTGAAGACAATAATACTGCATATATGGTTATGGAATACGAGGAAGGGGATAGCTTAAAGGACAAACTAGGAAGAAAAAAAACTTTAAAGGAAGACGAACTACTGAAAATTATCCTTCCGATACAGGAGGGTATGTCAATGGTGCATAAAGCGGGCTTTATCCATCGCGATATTAAGCCTGGGAATATTTATATACGTAATGATGGGAGTCCAGTTTTACTTGATTTTGGTTCCGCTAGACAAGCACTTGGAGAAAAAACAAAAACTCTAACAAGCTTATTTACATCTGGTTACGCTCCATTTGAGCAATATTTCAGTAAAAGTGATGAACAAGGAGAATGGACTGACATATATGGTTTAGGCGCGACAATGTATCGGGCTGTGACTGGTGTAGCACCAATAGATGCAGCTGATAGAAGTAATGCAATAATAAAAACAGGAAGTGACTGCTACATTCCAGTCAGGAAAATTGTGAAAGAAAATTACTCTGAAAATCTTTTAACTGCAATTGACCATGCTTTGGAATTTAAACCAGAGGATAGACCAAAAAATATAGCGGCATGGAAAAAAGATTTTTTTCAGAAAGAAAATGAAATAGATTTTACTGCAGAAGGTGTCACAGAAATAAGTGAAGAAATTATAAAAACCAATCAAGGCGAAAAAAAACTAAAAGCACCTGTTATTCAATCAAATCTATTTCTTATTGGTGCAATATTAGGGCTAGCACTAGTATTATTTATTAATCCATTTATTGATATTTATCAAAGATCTTATGATTATGTTTTATCAAAACTTATGTTTTCTGAGAAGAAAGTTGAAAAAGAGAAAGATGGCTCAGATGCAGAAATAATATCATTACTAAGAGATTTAAGAGAATCTAAAAATAAACCTGATAAAAGTGTTGAAGATAAAGTTTCGAAAACTGAATCTGCCTATGATGCATTTTTTAAAGGTGAAGATGCCTTAAAAAAAGAAGATTACGAAATCGCATTTACTTGGTATAAAAAATCAGCTGAACTTGGTAACGCAGATGGACAGCACAGCCTAGGAAGAAGATATAAAAAAGGCCAAGGTGTAGAGCAAGATTATGAAAAGGCATTATGGTGGTTTAGAAAAGCTGCTACGCAAGGCCATGTTGGTGGTCAATATGAAATGGGAGTTATGTATTTCAACGGCTTGGGTGTTCAACAAGATTATGTAACTGCAAATCATTGGTTTCGTGCTTCGGCTGAGAAAGGTAATTCGTGGGCGCAGAATGCTCTCGGAGACAACTATAGAAAAGGGTTGGGTATAGATCTAAGTTATGAAGAAGCTCTGGCTTGGTTCACAAAGTCAGCAAATCAAGGAAATGAGCTCGGAGAATATAATCTAGGCGAACTTTATTTCAATGGATATGGTGTTAAAAAAGATCTTGCTAACGCTGAGTTTTGGTTTGGAAAATCTGCGAAACGTGGAAATAAAAAAGCGAGAGAGCAATTAGCGCTAGTGAGAGAAGCAGTAAGGCAAGAAGAAAAACAAATAGCAGAAGAAAAACAAATAGCAGAAGAAAAACAAATAGCAGAAGAAAAACAAATAGCAGAAGAAAAACAAAAAACTGAAGCTTTATCTACCTCACCGAATAAGCTTGAAAAAACGACATTATCGAAATGTGAAGACTTATATGGTTCTGATGATACCAGACAATGGCATGATTGTTTTGGTATAGCAACATTTCCAACCGGAGATATATATCAAGGCGAATGGAAAAACGGAAAGGCAAATGGAAAAGGAACACATACTTATAGTGAAGACAGTAAATGGGCTGGTGATATCTATGTGGGTGAATTTAAAGATAATCAACATCAAGGAATGGGAACATACACATGGAGTAATGGAGATAATTTTGTTGGTGAATGGAGTCTCAATATTTACACTAAAGGAGTTTACACATGGATAACTGGTGAAAAATATAAAGGTGAATGGAAGAATATGTTAAAACACGGACAAGGAAAGTTGACTTATGCTGACGGAACTGTTGAAGATGGAATATGGGAAAATGATTCATTTGTTTTACCGCGCTGTGTTGGAAATGATGTTAAACAAAAAAGGTGTTTCGGCGAAATGACCTTCGGTCCAGGAGAAAAATATGTTGGTGGTTTTTTTAAAGGTTTGAGAAATGGACAAGGAACAAATACATGGGCTGATGGAGAGAAATATATTGGTGAATGGAAAAATGATAAAAGAGATGGGAAAGGAGAAAATATTTGGGGGAACGGTGACAGATACACAGGAGAATGGAAAAATGATTTGCAACATGGGAAGGGAATTCTCACCTATATCGGCGGAATTATTCAAGAAGGTATTTGGGAGAAGGGTTCCCTGAAATATCCGAAAAATATTGAACCATAAATGATTTATTTATGAACCAATTCTATTCATTTTCATGCATAGCATTTACTTGAACGTCCCCATCAAAGCCAACAGAAATTATTAAATTAATAGGTCTACAGCAAACTTGACAGTCCTCAACGTAAGATTGATTTTCAATACTACAATCAATAAATATTGTAATATACTCCCCACAGTATGGGCATTGAATTTCTTGGTTTTTTAGATTTAACAAATTTGTTATTTTAGTTAAAAATATAAACACTCCTATATACACTATATTACTAATAATTAAATGAAACAAAAAATCTCAATTTCTGATCTATCGAGAATTATTGAAATGGCCTGGGAAGACCGTACTCCTTTTGAGGCAATTAAAGTTAATTATGGGTTAAATGAAAGCTCAGTTATAAAATTGATGAGAAGAAATTTAAAGCAGAATTCTTTTCGCTTATGGAGAAAACGTGTTACTTCAAGAAAAACAAAACACTTAAAAATTAGGCCAATGAAAGTAGGGCGTGCTTACTGCCCAACTCAGTATAAAAGATGATATTAATTGAAAGGGAATTCTATTTGCCAGCGGATAGTATTATCGGCACTTTCATCGGTTAATCCAAACATCCAAACTATATGTGTTTCAATTTCAAGACCGCCTATTTTAAAATCATTGTATAAAGCTGGGCCTATAATATGTTGTTGTTTTTCTAGAGGCGAAAGGTCATTGACCTCTCCCATTGCTCCATAAGCTTCAAAACCAATACTAAAGTGATTAGTTATCGCATTTTTAGTTCTCCATATATATTCAATCTCCGTGCTTTCATCTGCGCTACTACCATATTGTTGTTCAAAATTAATATTAAAAATATGTTCATACTTATTAATTGTTTTTTCAAATAACAAACGAAGCTCAAATGCATTTGCTTTTTCATTTTCATCATCAAATTCAAACTCAAAGTGAACGCCTAAATCTAATAGATATCTACCTTGCTCGGTAAACTGCACTGTATTTTCCCATCCGAAATTATTAAAGATTAAGGTTTCTTGTGATGGCTTAATTAAACTGACTGTTATAGATGATGCCCACCAATTTGTTATGCTTTTCTCAAACTCGAGCTCATGATATTGAAATTTATCCTGCTCAGCGTCGTCATCAATTGTTGTATTACCTAAAATCTCTAATCCTACTTCACCTTTTTCAATAATTGGTGAATAAACTTTTAAATCAGATAGGTTAGCCCAGCATACATTCGAGATTGTGTTGATTAAAATTAGAAAGTGCAGAAGAGCGGGGCAGAGTAGAGAGACTCTACCTTTAGTAAATTTACTCATTATTATTTTATTTAATTACTTTAATAACCTTGCCGTTTTCTAGAATCTCAGTTTTAGTTAGGTTACCTTCTCTGTCCCATGATTTTACAATTCCATTTTCCTTACCTTTTTTATAATTGGCTTCGTAGGATTTTTGACCGTTTTCATACCAAAATATGTATGGACCTTCTTGTTTGCCGTACTTGAAATTAGCTTCGTATGACACTTGCCCATTTTCATGCCACTTAATCTGCTTTCCCTCCATTTTTCCGTTCAAGAAGGTGCCTTCATAACGTTTGTTTCCATTTTCATGATAAAGAATATATTTGCCGGTATAGGGCTCTTCCACACCTGGCTCATACATTCTTCCATGGTTTTCTAGAAGCAGATTGACTTCTTTTGCCTGAACGTTGATAGAAAGCAGCATCAGAACTAAAAGGGCGTAATTTTTTTTCATTGAAATATTCATAGTTAGTAGTGATTTATTTTATTATTATCAATTATTTATAATAATTTTCTAGAAATAGATTTAATTATATTAATCTAAAACAATATAGTACTCTCATCAAAAATAAAGATGTCCATAGTACGATGGTCCTTCACTTTCTCTTTGTTTAGTATGGTGATTCGCCAGATTATTATTCTCTATTATAATCTCGGCGGACCGCCAAGCTTTCAGCTTAGTTTATTTTGAAAAAAAGCTTCCCGTGCATTTTCTCATTTTCCATGCAAGATAAATTAAATATGCCGTAATTGCTACCGCTATACCCGATACAATTATTTCTGGAAGGATATCACCTAAAACTGCATGTGTTGTATTCCAGAGGAAAGAATCTTGAAATTCGAATTTTAAATAATCTATATTTAATGTTTTGTAAACATAATCGTCAATAAATGTAAGCATTGCGACGATTAATATATTAATTAGAAGACCAATAATATTTGCTGTTTCTTTTGTCATAATTTATTCCCCTCTGAGAGTATTTATTAGAAATTAAACTTTCTGTATATGAAAAGCCAATGTATTATTTATCTTTAAAAAGTAAACGAACTATAATAGTTCTATAATTAAGATTAGAATATTTCTTTAATTTATTGAAAAATATATAATTTATTGAACAATAACTCCTCATTTAATACTAATTGCAAACGTTGCCCAAGATTAGCTAAACATCTCAAACGGGTAAACCAAGATTATCCGGCATACCACTCGAAACCTGTCCCATCATTTGGGGTAAAACAGCCAAAACTACTTATTGTTGGTTTAGCGCCTGGTCTACATGGGGCAAATGCAACGGGGAGACCATTTACCGGCGATCATGCGGGAATCATACTCTATGAAATGCTCTATAAGCATGGTTTTAGTAATAAAATATCATCAGTGTCATTAAATGACGGGTTAAAACTTGCCCATTGCCGTATAACAAATGCAGTCAGATGCCTACCTCCCGAAAATAAACCAATTAGTGGCGAGGTGAATAAATGCAATCGTTACTTAGAAGAAGAATTAGAAAATGTTAGCGGGGAGGGCATAATACTATGCCTAGGTCATATTGCGCACAAATCGAGCATAAAAGCCTTATCACTAAAGCAATCTGATTATCCGTTTAAACATGGAAAATTTTATAAATTAAATACCGGCAGAGTAATTGTCGACTCATATCATTGCAGCAGGTATAACACGAACACAAAAAGACTTACAGAGGACATGTTTAGTAAAATTTTTCAACGCATCAAAAAACAATTAAAAATATAATTATCATGCCTTTAAACATCAAAAACTTCGTAAGCTCACTAACAACTAGACCTGGTGTTTATTGCATGAAAAATAAAGACGGGAAAATTATCTACACTGGAAAAGCTAAAAATTTAAAAAAGCGTGTTTCCAGTTACTTTAATCGTAGTCAAACCGCATCAATTAAAACTCAGGTCATGGTTAAACAAATTGATGATATTGATATCACTGTAACACAAACAGAAAATGAGGCTTTAATTTTAGAAAACAATATTATTAAAGAGTTTAAGCCTAAATATAATATTATTTTTCGTGATGACAAAAGTTATCCATACATACATTTAACTACAATGCATCAATTCCCACGTTTTAATTATTATCGCGGATCACTAAAAGCAAAAGGGAAATATTTTGGCCCATTTCCAAGTCCAGGATCGGTTAAGAAAACATTAAATTTAATTCAAAAATTATTTTTGATTAGAAATTGCGAAGATAACGTTTTCTCAAATCGATCAAGAGCATGTTTACAGTATCAAATAAAAAGATGCTCAGCTCCGTGTGTTAATTATATTTCAAAAGAAGATTATCAATCTGATGTTAACAATGCTGTGTTATTTATTGAGGGAAAAAAAGAAAAAGTAATAAAGCTATTATCCGAGCCCATGCAAGAAGCTGCAGATACTCTCGATTACGAAAAGGCAGCTAAGTTACGAGATCAAATACGCTCAATTCGCGAAGTCCAAGAAAAGCAATTTGTTGGCTCTGACGGTGATAATTTTGATATAGCAGCCTGTGCAACTAAAGATAACAAAGCGTGCATTAGTGTCACTTTTATTAGATCGGGCTTAAATTTAGGAAGCAGGAAGTTTTTTCCTCGTAATAGTGAGGGGCAATCCGAATCAAGTTTAATAAAAGCTTTTATAAGCCAATTTTATTTGAGTAATGTAAAAGTTAAAAAACAGCCCAATGAAATACTTATAAGTCATGACTTTGACGAAAAATCGTTACTAGAAGAAGTCATAGGGGGAAAATTCTCTAAAAAAATTAAAATTAAATTTAATGTGAGAGGTGAGCGTGCGAAATGGCTGCAAATGGCAAAAGAGAACGCCCTGTTTAATTTACGCCAAAAATTAGCAGTCAGCGAAAGTTTAGTCAGAAGATATAAGGCTTTACAAAAATTACTTAATCTTGATAGTGAGATTGAAAAAATTGAATGCTTTGATATTAGTCATATTCAGGGCGATGCCACTGTCGGCTCATGTGTTGTGTTCTCGAAAAACGGCCCGATAAAAGAACAATATCGTAAATTCAATATTGCTAATATTATAAAAAGCGATGACTATGGGGCCATGGCTCAAGTAGTAAGAAGACGTTATACAAGGCAAATTAAAGAGGATATAGGGCTTCCTGACTTGATATTAATTGATGGCGGTAAAGGGCAAATTTCAGTGGCTCAAAAAGAACTACTTGAATTACAACTTTCCCATATACCGATACTAGGTGTTGCTAAAGGACCTTCAAGAAAAGCAGGTATGGAAAAACTTATTTTTTCATTTGATAAAAAAAATCTTGAATGCGATAGCACCTCTCCAGCTTTACACTTAATTCAACAAATTCGCGATGAAGCGCATCGTTTTGCTATTACTGCGCATCGTCAAAAGAGAAAAAAGAAAACTAATAATTCTATTCTTGAAGATATTGAAGGAATTGGTAATAAAAGAAGACAATTATTAATAAAACATTTTGGTGGGTTACAGGGTGTTTCAAAGGCTGGTATTAATGATCTTGCAAAAGTCAGTGGAATTAATAAAAATCTAGCAAAGAAAATTTATGAAACAATACATGACGATACCTAATCAATTAACCTTACTAAGGATATTATTAGTACCTATCTTTATTCTGGTATTTTTTTTACCAATTGAAGGTAGCAATTATTATGCTTGCTTCATCTTTGTGCTTGCAGCAATAACAGATATATTAGATGGGTATTTTGCGCGTAAATTAAATCAAATATCTACATTGGGGGTTTTTCTCGACCCGGTTGCGGATAAATTAATGGTTGCTGTTGTATTAGTTTTATTAGTACAAAAGAATCCTGAAGTTTATTTAGCTATTCCTGCAGCTATTATTATCGGTCGTGAAATTACTGTTTCTGCATTACGTGAATGGATGGCTGAATTAGGCTCAAGAAATAAAATTGCAGTCTCTGCCTTAGGAAAAATAAAAACAATAATTCAAATGGTCTCCTTGGGTTTCTTGATATTTGAAGATACTTTTTTTGGATTACCGGTTTATTTAATAGGAGTAGTATTATTATATATCGCGGTATTTATAACTTTACTTTCAATGATTGAATATCTTCTTCTTGCATTACCCAGAATAAGAAAATAACTACAAGGAGTATTTTAGTATTGTGGTTGACACAGTAGTAACGGCGACTACAATATGCATCCTTTATAAACACGGCACAACCAAACCAAAGGTTACCAAAGATTAATATAAATAAAATTTGCGGGAATAGCTCAGTTGGTAGAGCGATACCTTGCCAAGGTATAGGTCGCCGGTTCGAACCCGGTTTCCCGCTCCAATTTT
>MDSV01067779.1_pt1 | contig 11091 bp, 6 predicted proteins | sample 810851 | NCBI WGS metagenome assembly MDSV01 (sample SAMN05326640, study PRJNA326480) | marine metagenome | isolation source: seawater | place: Atlantic Ocean: North East | collected 2012 | reverse complement strand
GGGGGGGGGGGGGGGGGGGGTGTTTTGGGGGGCGTCCCGGGTCAGCCGCGGGGGTTTCGAGCGCGAGGTACGGCCGAAAAACGATAGGTCCGCGAGAGGAAATGAAAAAAAGCGACGTTCCGGGGTCGGGGATGTTTCCTTTTCGGAAGCTCTCCCGGGCGGAAAAGCGACGTTGGGGCGTCGTTCGATTTTCCCTTTTGCCAAAAACCCAAAAGATTCTCTTTCCGCGCGATTTTCCCAATCTCGAATCGAGCGTTTCCGCGGCGCGCGCGCAGTCTCGCAAATCGCGAAACGCCGGAATCGACGTGGAAACCACGTGGAATGTCGGAAAGAGCGGAACGGCTCTTTTCGGTAGACGAAGACCGGTTTGAGTGGGTTTGAGTGCGATGATGGCTTTGTGACTCCCACGGGGCGCCCGACCCTTCGGTCCGCGGCGCGTGCGGGCTGGGTTTGCGCGGGTCGCGCGCGCGGGGGGCTCCACCGGAACCCCCACGTACCTTCGGCGTCGATCGTCGCGAACGTGTCGCGCAGCTCTTGCGTCGCCGTGAGCGAACGCCGCGCCTGCGCGGTTTTCGATCGGAGCGTCAAACGCGACCCCGAGGCGTGCTTCAGGCGCGCGTTGGCCATTTTTTGCGCGTTGAAGTGCGCGAGGAACGCGCGAGGGGGCGCGTGCGAGCGCGGGGGCGCCATCACGGTCGGGCGCGAGGCGACCATCGCGGCCTATTGGCCCCGCAGGTCGTGTGACCCCGCCGGCGCGTGTGCGCGACAGCGAGAGTGGGGAGCGCGAGGGGGTCGCGGGGCTCATCAGGTTTTCTCGCAGGCCGCTTTTCTTGGAGGGATTCCCGAACCGAGAAACGGTCCGCGCGTTCGACAAATTTCGAGATTCGCGAAAAGCGCGGTTGCAGCTTTTTTAGGAATGCACTGATGTTTTGCGAGGGGTCGTCGCAAACACAACCTGCCGCCGACAGAAACACGCTTGGACGCACTCCGACTCGCCACGCGTGGCATGTCAGCGTCACCGGCGGCGTCGCCGGCGGCGTTGACGCCTACGCGTGTGCGATGTGCACGCGTGTCCCCTCCGCGCGCGTGGCGGTGCCCCGCGCGTCGCCTCGACTGTCGCAGGCGCGTCGCGCGCGCCTCGGGTGCCGAGCCGGATGCCGCGTCGTATCGCGATCTGCTGGACGCCAAGGTGGCGCGCACGCGCGAGTTGTTCGGGGACCTGCTCCCTCCCGAGGGGCTGGAGGTGTACGCCTCGCCGCGGACGCGCGGGTTCAGGCAGAGGTGCCGCTTCGCGGTGGTCAGGGAAGACCCGCGCGGCGCGGGCGGTTCGAGCTCGGGAGACGCCGAAGACGGACCGACCCGAGGAAACCTTCGGTACGCGCTCTTCGAGCGCGGCCGGGTGGTCGTCCTGGACGCGCGCGATGAGAACGCGTTCGGCGCCGCGTCGCGCGCGATCGCCGAGCTAATGCCCCGCGTGCTCGACGCGCTGAACGCCGAAGACGCGAACGGGTTCGGGGACCCGCGAGAACACGCGCGCCCGCTGACGGAAAACCTGCGCGCGGTGGGGTTTCTCGCCAACCGAGCCGGGGACGCCGTCGTGACCCTTTGGAACGCCGCGTCGCCTGCTTTTTCCGACGCGGACCCGACCACCGCGAGCGATGTGAACGCGCGCGAGGAGGCGCGATGGCACGCCGCCGCGCGCGCGTTCCGTCGAGACCTGGGGCTGAAGGGCGTGGTGTCTCGCCGAAAAAAAAAGCCGCCGCGCGTGTGCGGCGCCGACCGCGTCTACGAAACCGCGGCGGTGCCGACGTTTTCGTCCCTCCGCGCCGCCGCCTCGTCGAAGACGTCGTCCGCCGCGGACGCCGAGGAGGTCGAGACGACGTCGTCGGACGAGATCGAACTTCTGCGTCTGTGCATGGTGGAGGGTGCGTTTTCAAACCCCAACGCGGACGTCGCCGAACGCACCGCGGGGTGGCTACGGGAGACGACGCGCCGCGCGCTCGCCGAGCGCGGCGAAGACGCGGCTTGGTTTTCCTCCTCGACGGCTTCGACGGCGAAAAAGTCGCGAAAAAAAAAAACCCGAACGCGGCTCACGGAGCTGTACTGCGGCAACGGGACGCACACCGTGAACCTCGCGCGCGCGTTTCGCGCCGTGACCGCGGTGGAGATCGAACCTCGGCTGTGCGCCGCCGCGCGGGAAAACTTCGCCGCGAACGGCGTGACCAACGCGTCGGTCGAGGCGACGCCGGCGGAGACGTTCAGCGCCGCTCGCGGCGGCGACGACGAAAAACAAAGTCAACCGAACGACGATTTCATCCTGGTGGACCCGCCGCGCGCCGGGCTCGATCCCACGACGGTATCGCTCGTGCGGAGGTACCGAACCATCGTGTACATCGCCTGCGACTCGCGATCGCTGGTGCGCGACCTGCGCGAACGGGGGCTCGGCGCGACGCACGAGCTGCGACGCGCCGCGGTGTTCGACCACTTCCCGTACTCCGAGTTCTGCGAGGTGGTGGTCTGGGCGGAACGAAGGCGAGAGACGTAGAGCGGGGTCGCGTGTGTCGTCGCGTCGTCGTGTGTCGTGCGACGTAATGCATGATATGTCGCGGATATAGTGTCGTTAACGGCGTTCGTCCGCTCGTCTCGCCGCGTTTGTCACCGACGCCGAAGGCGCGGAGAACCGCGAAGGGTGTTTTTTCTGACGTCTTCCGAGTTCCGAGACGTCGTTTTGTTTTTGGTTTTTTCGACGGGCCGAGGCCCGTGCAGTCGTCCGCACGGCGAATAACAGCGACCCGCACAGCGCGCGCACTTCGAGCAGCGACGCGCGCGTCGCTCCGTGCGATGCGCGCGCCACTCGGACGCGCGCTGCTGCGAGCGGCGGCGTGCGCGGCGCTCGCGGCGTGCGTTTCCGCAGCGGAGCCCTCGCTCGAACGCTGGGCGCTCGGTCAGCCCCCCGCTTTCGGGCGTGCCACGGACACGGCGCCGCGTGGAGAGGCGACGGCGCAGGGCGGCCGCGGGCTCGTCACGGAGACGACGCTCGCCATGGATACCGTGCCGACTGAGACGCACGCGCGCACGTCGGATGGCCCGGCGTCCGGCGACGCCGCGCGCGATGTCCGCTCGCGACCCGAGCCGAGGGTCCGCGACGCGAAGGCGGACACGGTTGAGAAAATACTCTCCTTATCAGAAAACCTAAGGCCCGACGCGCGCGACGCCGTCGAGCGCGCGGTCGCGGTCGCGCGCGGCGCCTCCGACCTGCAGATGCTCCTGGACGACGTCGCGGACGCCGCGGTCGACGCGCTGCGCGACGACGCGTACTGGCGCGGCGCGGCGGGGACCGCCGCGGCGGCGAACGACCCGCAGCCCTTGTTTTTGACAGCGTCGTCGTCGCCGGCTGCGGATTTCCGCGCGCGCGGGCCGTTTTCCACGCGGCGCGAACGCGTCACCTTCTACTGGCCCCCGCTCGGTTTCGACCTCGCCGAGCGGGTCACGCCCTGGGTGAGCGCGGTGGTGTACCTCCCTGATGTACCTCCCACGAGCACTCGGCATTTCCCCGCGGTGGCGTTCGCGGTGGGCTGGAACTCGTGGGTCGAGCGTTACGACGAGACGAATCGCCACCTCGCGTCGCACGGGTTCATCGTGATCGCGCCCACCGTCGCCGACCGCCGCGCGCGGCCGTTATTTTCCTTCCACCTGCTCTCGAAGCACCTCCTCGCGTGTTTAGCGTGGCTCGTCCGCGAGTCGCGCCGGGAAAACAGCCCGCGCTTCTTCGGAAAGGTGGACGCCGACCGCCTCGGTCTGCTCGGGCACAGCTCGGGCGCGGGCGCCGCCGTGCGCGCCGCCGTGGACGCCAAGTTACGCGTCGCGGCGAACGTCGGCGCTTCTTCGTTCGAGCTCGAGGCGCTCGAAAGCGCCGACACGGCCGCGGCGTGCGCTTCGGTGTCTGTCGGGATACGCGCGGTCGCCGGCCTCGGCGCGTTCCTCGAGTCCTCGGGCCTCGAGCACGACGCGCTCGCAAATCTGCGCGGCGTCGCTCTGTTCCAGCTCGCCGGCCGCCTCGACTCGCACGTGGCGCCGCGCGCGGTCGCGGACATCGCCGCCGCGGCCGTGCACGCCGCTCCGCGCGCGGTGGCCGTGCTCAGGTACGGCACGCACTGCTTTCTGGACGACGCCAGCGAGTACGACTACCCCGACTCGCAGTGCGCCGCCGCGCGGCGCGGCGAGACGCCGTTCTCGCTCGCCGACCGACTGGACGCCGCAGCGCCGTTCGGCGACGGCGCCGACGCGGGCGCCGACGCGGGCGCCGACGCGGGCGCCGGCCGCGGTGACGTTCGCTCGGACGCTTCGGGACGACGCGCGGGGTTCCGACCCGAGAGCCGTCGTTCGGTCATGTCGCCGGCGGCGCAGCTCGAGGCGACGCGCGAGTATTTGGCGGCGTTCTTCGTCGCCGAGCTGGGGGGAGGCCGGGACGACCTCGTTCGGGACGACGCGGTCGTGCGGGATGGCGGCGAGGACGCGCGCGACCGCGCGTTCGCATCGGCGGCGCGCCGGAAGATGTGGGGCGTCGAGGACGACGCCGGCCGGAAACGCGGCGCGTCGACGCACTCGAGCCTCGCCGCGGGCGGCGCGGGCGGCTGGGGCGCCTTTTTCGTCGGCGACGACGAAAAAAACGCATTCCCCGGCGCTCCGCCGCGTTTTTCGCGGTCCCGGTCGCTCTCGCTCCGCGCAGCGTCCCCGGTGGAACGCACGGGAACGGAGTCGTTCGGAGCGCCACCCGCCGTGGATATCGCGCTGGCGGAGGACCCGCGCATGTCGCGCGTCGAGGTGCTGGCGTGGGAATAGCCGCGAGCGCGCGCGAGAAATCTCGTCGGGCCCTCGCGTTCGACGGCGCGCGAACGAAAACGCGACCGTTTCGCCGGCGAAACGCGCGTCCGCTCACACATGAAAAAAAACACCCGTGAGAGTTTTCGGAAACCCCGTCGCCCGTCCCGAGAGTCCGTCGCGCGCGCGATGGAGCTCCTCCCCGAGGTGGAGTCCGCGGTGGACGCGCTGTTCTGGGACCGCGCGGACCGACCGAAGCGTCTCGCCGCGCTACGCACGCTCATGGCCGCGGCGGCGTGCGAGCCCGGCGTCGAGGCCATCCGCGCGCACGGAGGCGTGGACCGGCTTCGCAAAGCGCTCGCGTGGGACGACGAGGCATCGGTGGACGCCGCCGCGAAGGTCCTCGCCGCGTGCAGCGGCTCGACCGCGCGAGGGCCGGGCGTTCGCACGTTCGCATTCAGCGGGACGGGCGCTCACGCGCACGTCACGCACGCCGTCCGTCTGCGGGAGACGGATTACGTCGAGGGGGGTCTCGGGTGGCGCGTCTGGGCGTCGGGCGTCGTGATGTGTCGCGAGCTGATTCGCCGAACCTGCGAGGGCTCGCTGGTCGTGCGCGACGCCGACGTGTTGGAACTCGGCGCCGGGTGCGGCGTCGCGGGTTTCCTGTGCGCGAAACTCGGCGCGGCGCGCGTGACGTTCACGGACTACCTCCCTGGCCTGCTCGCGAACCTTGACGCGAGCGTCGCGCTCCAGGCGGAAGACGCCCGAGGCGGACCCCCGTGCGCCTTTCGCGTGCGCCACCTGGAGTGGCTGTCGAGCGACCCCGCTTTGTCGGCCGAATGGTCTTCGCGGCGCCCGATGGGAGGCGACGGCAGCTGCGCGGCGAACGCCTCCGCGAACGACGAGATGGTGCGGACGCGGGCGTTGCCGAGCGACGAGCGATTCGGGCTGATCGTGGGGAGCGACGTGTGTTACGAGGACCCGTTGCCGCGCGCGCTGGCGGCGACGGTGGACGCGCGACTGAAAAAAAACGGTCTCTGCTGGTTCGTCCTTCCCGTTCGCGCGTGGCCGAACGAAACCGGAGCGGCCACCATCGCGCGTCTGGTCGCGGCGTTCGAGCTCAGAAACCTGCGCGTAGAGGTGGAGAAGGCGCCGGACCTGGCGGACGACGAATACGAGGGCGGGACGTTCGTGCGCCACGACGGAGGGATGGTGAGCGTCTTCGTCACCAGAAGCGGAGACGCGTGATTCGTCTCGCGACGCGAACGCGTCGTTCGCGCGAGAAACCTTTTCCCTAAAAAAAAGGCTCCGTCGCGCGTTTCGTCGCCTCGCCAGCTCGCGCTTTTCGTCACCCTCGATCCGTCAGTCTCGGTCCGCGGAGAGCCCCTTGAAGTACTCGCGGTAGAGCTCTTCCCGCACCTTCCCCAGCTCCTGCACGTACGCGCGGTAGCCCGCCATGCGCTTCGCGTCGCGCTTGGTCATCACGGGCGCGAAGCGCCACGTCGCGCGCTTCGCCGCCTCGAGGGCGACGAGGAGCGCGACGAGCGCGAGCAGCGCGTACGCGCCGCCGTGTTTAACGCCCAGCCAGCGGGGCTTCAAGCGCCCGGTGTTCTCGTCGACGTCCGGCATGAACGCCTCCAGCGTCGCCTCCAAAACGTCGTGGCCGCTCGTTCTCGCGAACGGCAACAGGTGGTTCGCCACCGTCGCCGTGACCGGTCCGAAGGCGAACGTCTCGCACGCGGCGACGTACAAAGTAGCGACGGCGACGATCCACCCCGCGAACGTCAACGCCCATCCCTTGAGCGCGCGCGCGGCGTTTTCCTTTTTGTGTAACGAATCGAGTGCGTGCGCGTCGTCGACGCTGCGCAAAATCTTCGCGCAGTCGTCCTTCATCGTCGTGAGGTTCTTCTGCACGGTGAGCCGGATGGCTTTGTCCACGTCCTCGCACACCTCCTCCAGCGCGTTCGGGATGGGCGCGCTCGGCGAAGCGCGGGCGCCCTCGCGGGGCAGATAGATGGTGGGGAGCTTGAACGCGTGCGAGTTCTTGATGCGCCCCGCGAGGTTCTGCGTGATCTGAATCAGCACGCGCTGGCGGTCGTGCTCCTTCTCCACCTGGTCGGCTTTGCTCATGTAGTAGTGCAGCTTCTCGGCGTGGCGCTCGTTGAGGCGCTCGACGGCGGTCATCGTGCGCTTGCACAGCGCCTGGCCGATGGGGTCGAAGAAGCACAGGATCATGTCCACGTGGTCCGCGAGCCACACGATGGACTCGACGACGTCGAAAGGGTACTCCATCTCGCCGTCCACGAGGCCGGGCGAATCCAACAGGTCCACGCAGGAGAAGTTTTTGCTCTTGCTCGTGGAGATCTCGGTGAAGACGTTTTCGGTGATGCCCTTGAACCGCGCCAAGCCTTCGATGTGATCGTAAAACGCGAACGTCGCGTCGCCTTTCAAGGTTTCGCGCTTGCGACCGGACGTGACGTACGTGAACCCGCGCGTCTCGATGGCCACGCCGGTGGTCTGCACGTCCTCGCCTATGTACCAGTTGATGAAGCTGGACTTGCCCGCGCTGTGGTTGCCGATGATCATCACGTTCACCTTCTTGCGCGGCTTGTGCACGTCGGTCAGACGAAGCAAAGGGTCAGCGGCGATCTCGAGTATGCCCACCGACCCGCCATCCTTCTCGGTCCCGTCCGAGTTCACGAGGCCCTTCTCGTACAGGTCGTGGATGCGCCGCAAGATGCGCTCGGTGCTGGACATCCCGAGACTTTCGTCCGGTGATGTCTTAACACCGTTTTCCTTGCTCTTCTTGCCCGCGTCCTTGCCTCCCATGGCGGCGCGGGGTCAGATCGCGCGCGCTGACGAAAGTGGACAGATCAGGTCGGAAACGCGTTTTCTTCCGCAGATCGACACCCGCGGCCTCCGGACCGCGACACCGCGTTCGGATTTTCAACGGGCGTTATTTTTTTTGGCAACGTGCTGTTGGACGGGACGACCTGCTCATCCCTCCGCGCGCGCGACGCAGGCGCGATGGAGGACGAGAGCGGAAAGAACAAGGCCTTGGGCGTCCCCGGACTGATGCTCGCCGCGGGCAGGCACGTCGTCGAGGACGTCAAGGGACTTCAGGCGCGCGCGGCGCCTTGGCGGGAGCTCGTCGATCACAGGGCGGTGAGCCTTCCTGCCGGCTTCTACGACGGACTCACACGTTTACGGAGGAACGCCAACGACCTCGGGTACAACTACTTCCTCATCCTGCTCGCGCTCGTGGCGACGTGCCTCGTGCTGCGCCCCAGCCTTTTGTTGCCCATCACCGGCATCATGGCGCTGTGGCTGTACGTGCTCCGCGTCCGCGCCGCGGACGTGCTCGTCGGCGGACGCGCTTTCGGCCTGCACTCGCAGCGGATCGCGCTCGTCGCGTTCGCGGTGCTCGTGCTGCACTTCGCCACGAGCGTGTCCAGCGTGCTGTTCAGCGCCCTGTTCTGGGGCGTCGTCGCGTGCGCCGTGCACGCCACGCTGCGCACGCCCCCCCGGGGGGACGACGCGCAGAGCGACAGCGGGTTCGTCAACGCGTTCTTCTCGCGGGGCGCGGCGGCGTGGTCGCAGGTCAAGGATGGCATTGAGTCTGTGGGCGTCCCATCGCAATGGTTCAACGCCGCGGACCAGGCATGGACGCGCCTCAGCGGCGCGGTGTGACCGAAGACGAAACAAACTGACGGACGCGTTAGATGCGTGTACATATTAAATAACGAGGCGTCATCGAAGTGTGTCCATGACGACACGAAGACGCCTTTACCTCGTGTTACGAGCGAGCGTACTCACGCGACGGCGCTTTTCACGAAATCGACGCGCGTCGTCTTCTGTCACCTCGGGTACGCGCCGTCTCGCCCGTGCGGCGCGTCGAAGTCCCAGTCCGACCCGACGGGCACCACCGCGTTCGCGTTAAGCACAGGGTGGCTGGTGAAGTAGTGCGTCTTGATGTGCCACATGTCCACGCTCTGCTTGACGCCCTCGGTCTGGTACACGTCGCGGATGTATCCCGAGATGTTTTCGAACTCGCGCAGCGCCTTCTTGTTGGTCTTGAAGTAGACCACGTACACCTCGTCGAAGCGCGCGAGCGTGGGGAAGAGACGCACGTCCGCCTCGGTGAGCGTCGAGCCGGCGATGTACCGCGACTGCCCCAACATGGCTTCGATCCGGTCCAGGCACCGAAACAGCTCGGTGACGGCTTCGTCGTACGCGGATTGCGTGACGGCGAATCCACACTTGTACACGCCGTTGTTCACCCCGTGGTAGATCCACTCGTTCGCGGCGTCAATCGTCGCTCTCAGCGACTCCGGGTACAGATCGAGAGACGGGTTCGTGGCGAACTCCTGAAACTCCGCGTTTAAGTCCCGAATAATCTCTGAGCTCTCGTTGGAGACGATCGTGGAGGTCTTCTTGTCCCACAAGATGGGGACGGTGAAGCGCGTCCCGGAACTCGCCCCGACGCGGTCGTACAAGTCGCGCACGAATCGCACGTCCGACCCGTGCAGGGGATCGCTCTCGTAGTTGGCGCCCGCGAAGCTGCCGCACCCCGAGGGGGACGACAGGGCCTCGCCCGCGCGCGCGAACGCCCAGCCCGCGTGCGTGTCGCCCGGGTCCTCCGGGCGCGTCTTCTGCCACGTGGGGTGCACGGCAGACCACGAGACGACGTCGCCGAGGCCCTTCAGGCCGATGGTGGACACAACGCGGCACGCCCACGGGCACGCGAGCGAGACGTAGACGTGGTAGCGACCAGCCTCGGGCGGGAACGGGCCGTCCTTCTCGATGCGGTTGCGGAAGATGGAGTCCTTGCGCACGAACGCGCCGGTCGCGCTCACGTCCGCCACCGCGGTGTCGCCGGGGGTGGCCACCTTATCGAGCTGCGCGCCGGCGGACGCCATGGCGACGAGCGTCCGCGCGAAGAGATCAGGCGAGTGGGGGACGCGCGCGCGGCGGAGCGGCGGGAACGCGCGGCGCTGGGCCGAGCACGCGTGGGAGCCTCGGTGGAGAAGCGAGGTGGTCGAAGTGGCGGAGAAACGCGCGAGCATGTGACGGTGCCGCGCGCGTCGAGCAGTGGACATCAGGTGAACGTGTCGGCGATGTAAACGACGTTTCGAAGCTTTTCGCTCGCGCGAGCTCACGCGGCTCGTGACGTTATTTTGCACGAGGCCGCGTGATCGCGTGGCGTGATCAACCAGGCGTTCGTCGTTTTTAACCTGCACGGTGGGCCCATATTCGTGTTTTCAACAGCCACAGCTCTTTTTCCGATGTCGTCGCGAAAACCTAGGTCACGAGGATTCGCTTTTGCGCGAAAAAGCAACCGCTGACGGGGACGCGCGGGGGTCACACGTCAACGCCCGTCCCGGCGAGCCTTGATCCGTCGCGCGCATCGAAAAGATGCACGCGCGCGCTGTGTCCATGACGCCGGCTCGCGCCGTCGCGCCGGCCACCGCCGGCGGGCGCGCGCGCATCGCGAACGCCCTCGCCGCCGGTTCGAGGATTCGTTCGGGTAGGGCAAACAACGCGAAAAGGCTCGGAAACGGAAATGCGCGCGTGTCCCTCGGGTCCGGACCCCGCCACGCCGCGCGCCGGGGCCCTACGCCAGCGCGCGCCGATCTCACGGACGCGCAGGACGCGGGCGAGATGCAGAAGGTGGTCGCGCGGCGCGTCGCGCTCATCTCCGAGACGGACGAGTCCCTGGTGGCGCAATGCGCGGCGCTGGGGATCAGCGCCGAGGGGGGCAAGGGCGAGCTCGTCGACCGACTGCTCCGAAACGAGCTCGGCAACGAGGCGTTCATCCTGTACAACGGAGGGCGGACGGGGTTCCTGGGAGGAGCGCCGCCGGTGCCCACGCCCGCGAAGCCCGCGGCCGCCATGAAGACGCCGGCGGCCCCCGCGGCGACCCCCGCGAGGCCGGCGATGCCCGCGGCGACGCCCGCGGCGACGCCCGCGGCGCCCGCCGCGGATCCCGCTCCGCCCCCGAGTCCGACGCCCACGCCCCCGTCCGAGTCTGCCGCGCCCGCCGAGTCCGAGGCGTCCGCGCAGGCCGCGGCCGAGCTGGCGGAGGCGGAGGCGAAGCTTGAGGCGTTCGAGGCGGCGAACGCCGCGATGCTGGACGCCGCGCGGGCGGAGGCGGAGGCGGAGGCGCGCGCGGCGGCCTCCGCCGCCGCGCTCGAGCAGGCGCGCGCCGACCGCGAGCGCGAGAAGCAGGCAGAGGCGGAGAAGATTGCCGCGATGCTCGACCAGGCGGAG
>MDSV01018052.1_pt1 | contig 11091 bp, 11 predicted proteins | sample 810851 | NCBI WGS metagenome assembly MDSV01 (sample SAMN05326640, study PRJNA326480) | marine metagenome | isolation source: seawater | place: Atlantic Ocean: North East | collected 2012 | reverse complement strand
GACTGAGCTATCTGGCCTTTTGCGGGGACGACGGGATTCGAACCCGCGACCTCCTGCGTGACAGGCAGGCGTAAACTCCAGACTTTACCACGCCCCCAATTACCTCCAAATTATAGTATTAAAAAACAAATTTAGATTAATTATTATCCTATTAGACTAAAAAAAGTTGTGAAAACAAAAAATTTATTCAAGCATTTTCTTAGATTCATCTTTTTGCAATCTTTAATTACAGCAATAACAATTTTATTTTTTGATAACTTTCTTATAGGTTCTTACAAAGAAGGTTATGATATAATTTTAAGAAATTTGTTAGAAGATAGAGACAGGTTTTACCCTTTTATATCCAACGAATTTATAAAAATTGATTTCTACTTAGCAGTTTTCGTTTTTTTATTTTTAGTTATTTTATATTCAACCAATTTCTATTCAATTGCTAATGACTTATCATTCATAACAAGTAAAAGTTTTCTTGATGAATACATCCCGATTTACCTAGTGTGGTCTGCTTCATTATTGTCTTTTCTTCAAATTACAAGATTTACAGCTGTCTCGAGAGGTTTTTTGGTTTTATTTACTTTTATTGTTCCGTTTGTTTTAGTACTTTTTAGAAATAGTGAAACACTGTCCAATCTTCTTGGAAGAAATATAAATAATGAAACATTTGTTTCCTTTAATTTGGATACTGAATCAATTTTCAGACAGATAAAACTTTTGCAATATAGAGAAGAAATTGAAAATTTTAAATTGGAATCGAACGATTATTTTGAAGATATATTAAAAAAAGTAGAAATAGTAAATAAAGAGAAAAAAGTTAACCTAGTTGTTATTGACTTAAATAAAGAAACAATATTACCAAAAGAGTTTGAAACGCATATCTTAAAATTAAATAAAAAAATTCTATTTCTTTCTGATTCAGCTCTTATATTTTCTAATAAGTTTATTTACAGATCTGAACGATTAAGTAATAGAAATATGACATATATTAATACCGATATTCAATACGGAAGTAGATATATCATTAAAAGATTTATTGATATCTTCATATCAATCTTTGGAACTATTCTTTTGATACCTTTATCAATTTATGCATCACTTTTTATTTTGTTTAAAGATGGTCGCCCATTAGTGATAAAACAGAAAAGAGTTGGGTTACATGGGAACAATTTTTCTATGTATAAATTTAGAACAATGAAACAAGACTCTCACAAAGAAAGAGAAAACTTAAATAGTAAAAATGAAAAAACTGGTCCATTGTTTAAATTAAACAATGATCCAAGATTAATAAAAGGTGCTGAAAAATTAAGAAAGTACAGCATTGATGAAATTCCTCAATTCATAAATGTGCTTAAAGGTGAAATGTCAATTGTTGGACCAAGGCCATTGTTTCCAGAAGATAATAAATTTTATGACTCTAATTACATTAGAAGGTTAAATGTTCTCCCGGGAATAACAGGCTTACTCCAAATTAATGAGCGTAATACTGATAACTTCGATATATGGTACAAATATGATATTGAATATATTGAAAATTGGACAATAGGTTTAGACCTAAAAATAATACTTAAAACACCCTTTTCTATTATTTCTTCAAAAACAAAAGGGATTTAATGTTTTGTGGGTCGGGTGGGAATCGAACCCACGACCTTGAGCTTAAAAGGCTCCTGCTCTGCCGATTGAGCTACCGACCCAGTAACTATTAAATCATAATACAAAAAATCAAATTTAAATATAAATTAAAATTTATTCTTCTTCTGAAGAAAAAAGGGAATTTAACAGTAAATCATCTATTTTCTTTTTTATATCTTCTTTAGTTGACTCATCAAATTCAGTATCGTCAAGTTGTAAAAGCAGATTGTTTAACTCATTTTTGGTTCTATTTATAGCTTTAGAATACTGATCCTTTAAAATCTCATAATCTTTTTTGTCTGACATGTTTAAATTATACTTTTCAAATTTTTGATTTATCTTTAAACCTTAAATCTGGATTTTTATTTATCCTTTGGTTTGCCCATCTTGCAGGTGGAATCAAGCGAAAAAAAGGTGGGAGAAAAGGCCTGGTAATTTTTAATAAAGTTAAGTTGAAATTGACTAAAAGAGATTTTAATTTAGTCTCTTTTATGCCATATATTTTTTTAAATTCACTTGGTAACGTGTTATATGCAGTAAAAGAAATAAATGGCCAAATAGGCTTAATATGGGCTGGAACCGGCCCTCCTCCAATTATTTCAAATACGTCTTGAGCAACGTCGGTATGCAGTAAATATTCACCTTCCTTGGATTTATCAATTACCCAGTTTTTTAATTCTTCGTGTGTTTTAGGCATATTATCGATATCAATTTTTACTAATTCTGCTGAAAGCATATTTTCTTTGTGATATTGATTTTTCTCTTGAATTGTTAATTTTTGTACAGTTTTTTCATAAAAATATATTGAAGATAACTGAAGACAGGCGTGTACCCATAACAACTGCTCCTGATCAAGGGCATCATAAATTTTGCCAGTTACGCTGTCTTTACCTTTAATTACTTCATGTAATTTATTTATTCTAAGTGCACTATCGTCAGCTTCTTCTTTTGTGCCAAATGTTACAGAGTTTTGTAATGAAAGAGTTCTGATTAATCTTTTCCAAGGATCTCTTTGATAGAAAGAAGTCTGTCTTGCACCAGCGGCAATCAAGGGATGTGCAGCGTGCATTAATAGAGCTCTCGCACCGCCAAAGAGAACAGTAATTTCTTTATTTACTTTCCACATCATCGAATTATTGCCGAAATAACCAGGATCAGATTTCATATATAGATAATATCAAACTTAAAATTTTTATTTATTAAATTGTTTTCAAAAAAAATAAACAAAAGCTCCTATTGCTTAATATACTTTTTAATTAGAAATGAAAAGCATCTTTTTTAATATAGAACAAAATTGTGGAGATAATATAGAAAATATTCAATATTATGATCCTGGAAATGACCCAAATTTTGTATTCGAAAATGATCCATTATTTGAAACATTAACTCTCTACAACCAAGATGGAAATATAATTAATGTAAATTCATGGTTTGAATGTGCACACTATGTTAATGGTGGATGGTCTTCAATTAATTATGGAAGTGTAGATATGTTAATGAATTTTTCATATTTTCTTCTCTCGTTAGCTGTCCTGGTTACTTGCATTATAAAATTTAAAAATGTCAAAAAATAGAATCACTTTTCATATTTTTTTAATTTTCTTAACATTATTTCTTCCATTTTGGATCCATAACTCTTCTGACGATATTGTTGCAAAAAAAATTAATGAAAGCAGTTTGGACTATTATAGATCAACTACATGCAATATTTCTTTATTTGAGGTTGTAAGAGAAAACCTTAATAACGAAATTGAAATAATATATCACACTAACAATTATGTCAGAGCAGATTGTTTTGGAAAAGTGACTGGTCTAGATTTTGTAAATAATAAGTATCAGGTCTCAATTGGAACAAACTCTATATTTACATTCACTTTGCAAGCTGCTGTGTGGTGTTTAATACTAAATGCATTTATTGTTGGACATAAGAAAAAAATTAGTCTTTTAAATATAGTACCTTTATCATTATTTTTTGTTTATCAGCAAATAAGTGAAGAAAGATTTTACTCTGATTCCAATATTTACTACAGTAACTTGCTTGAAGTTAATAATTATTATTTAATAATTCTATTTTTATCGATATATTTAATTTTTGTCTTTTTGTCTTTAAAAGATTTCTATCTTGAAGAAAAATTTTTGAACATAGTACCTTTTACTTTTTTATTTATAGGAACTTTTAATGGATTTAATCTAAATTTTTTAGTTTTAATAATTTCATTTTTTGGACTTAAAAATCTAAATAATAAAAAAAATATTTTCGCCACTTACAATATAGTTTATTTTTTATTCTCAATCATATGGGTTTTTACATCATCGCGTGATGACGCAAGTTTTTTTGATGGTGACAAATTAAGAGGTTTTATTAATTCTTCAAATAATCTTAACTCTTTAATTTACTGGGTAATTTTATTTCTTCTTTTAATCAATGGATTTGTTTATTTAATAAATTTTTCAAAAGTAAATGTTAAAACTGTAGCAAAAAGTTCAATATTAACTTCAGGACTTGTAGTTCTTCTTGGGATAGTTGGATCAATTTCTCCATTATTTAATTTGTATAATTTCTTATTTTTTGGACAAAATAAAAGAGGTATCGATAAACTCGAAAGTATTGCAGGTAATACCTGGAGAGGCTTTTCCGCTAGTGCCGAATCTATAGGTGAATTTTATGGATTTACTATTTTATTGTTTTTAATTCTTGCTTTAGTAAAGAAAATAAAACTCTCAATATATTATTTTCCTTTTTTGATTTTTGGAATGTTTGGACTCTATAGAGCTAATAATTTTGCAGTTTACATTTCAATATTTTTAACAATTTTATTTTATTTATATAGTAAAAAAATTGAAAATCGAAATGTAAAAATCTACCTCTTAATTGGTGGAATATTTGTTGCTTTGATATTGTCTTTTAGTCTTGTAAATCATTTAGGAAAAGAATATGTCAGTACTGAACTTATGTATGAAGCAGCTTTACATTCTAATTTATTTCCAGATGATATTGAGTATACAAAAACAACAGAAATTACAAATTATTTCAATTCGGGAGAGGTGTATTCATTGCTAGCTTATGAGAATAAAAGTCAAATATCAACGTCATTAAAATTCCTTTCAGATATTTTCTTTCAAGAAAGTCTAAATATTCCGATTGTTCCAAATGTTGTGACAATTTTAAGCTTTGTATCTCTAATGATAAATAGAACTGAAATGTGGGGAATATTCATTGCAAAATATAGCCCAAATTTAACGGAGAGTCTTTTTGGAAATGGACCGATGCAGATTAATAATTACCTTTACAAACAAAATGTAAGACTTGACTTGCCAGAAGAAAAGCTATCTTCCTTGTTCTTACCTCATTCTTCAATGCTTGATTTGTTGATTTTCTTTGGAATTTTTGGAGTTTTAATATTTTTATTTTTTAATTTATATTTATTTTTTGTAAAGAATACAAACTCCATTTATAAATATCTAATATTCTTTATTATGTTAAACATTTTAAAAAGTGACTCATTACTATATATAAATTCTGTTTTACTTATTGTTTTAATTTATGGATTGTCAAATATCAATGAACCAGTAAATGATTGAATCAAAAAAAATAAAATATATTACTTATCAATCTTTTCCTGCAACGACAGCTAATTCATTGCAAACTATATCAATGATTAAATATTTTGTTAGATCTAAATATGAATTAGAGCTTATTTTTCCAAATCGGGAAAAAATGAGCAGTGAAAAATTAGAAGTAATCCAAAATTATTATCAATTTAAAGATAATTTTCTGATTACAAGAACAGATCACAATTATCCCTTTGGAAAAATGAAAATTTTTACTCCTATACTTTTTCATTTAAGCCATTATTTATGGGCAAAAAGTGTAATTAAAAATCTTGATTTAGAAAATGTAAATGCATCTTACATTACGAGGTCTGATTGGGTATTTTATTTTTTATCAAAACAAAAAGTAAATGTTGTTTTCGAATGCCATCAAGTATCTAAAATAAGAAAATTGATATTGAATGCACTCAGGCACTCAGATACAAGTAAAGTTGTATTCACCACAAATCTTTTAAAAAATGAATTTAAACCAATTAAAAATTCATATGTTATTGGAAATGCTTTCGATGATGATTTTTTTCCTAACAATGATACCTTTATTAAAAATCCAAAAAAAGTAATCTTCGTTGGGAACTTACTTAGATTTAATAAGAGTAGAGATTTTAGTTTTATTATTGATTCTTTCAGTGATCCGAGACTTTCTGATTTTGAACTTCAAATAGTTGGAGGTCCGGAAAGTGAAATGATCAAACTTATCAATTATACAAAGCAAAACAATATTAAAAATGTGACTTTTTATGGAAGATTATCTAGATCTAACACCATTAAAAAACTTTTAGAATCAAAAATAGGAATACTTCTAAATTCAAATAAAAATATACACTCTACACATCACACATCACCATTAAAATATTACGAATATCTTAAATCAGAATTAAATACAGTTGCTGTAGATTTTCCTTCACATAGGAATCTTCCAAATTCAGAACATATTACTTTTTTTAGTTCAAGCAACAAAGAAGAGTTTATCTCGGGAATTATTGAATCTAGTAAAAAACAATTTGATTTGAAAAAGGATATCGATAGTTTCTCTTTTCAAGAACGAGTAAAGTCGTATTTAAATATTATGAACAGCTAGCACGCCTGGAGGGACTCGAACCCCCAACCCTCTGATCCGAAGTCAGATGCTCTATCCAATTAAGCTACAGGCGCAAATATGATTCTTTAAATTGTATATAATGGCTTTTTTATTTATATAATAGTTTCATTGATGGATAGTGTTAAAGTATTAAAAACTTATGTCTCTGTAAGTAGTCTTGATGAAGTGACTAATGTTCTTCAATCAACAAATTCTCTGTCTGTTGCAATCTGCAATGCCAACACTTTGGTACAGTGTTATCAAAACGAAACGCTGATGAATAAAATAAATAATTTTGACATAAAAACAACTGACGGTTTCCCTGTAGCAAAAGCATCAAAAATATTATATAAAAATAAACAACAAAGAGTTGATGGCTTCAATATCTTCACTCAAACTATAGAGAAAGGGATTGAAAAAAATTTAACTCATTTTTTTTATGGAAATAACAAAAATGTAATTGAATTAATGATTAAAAATCTCCAAGAAGACTATGAGAATATCAATATTATTGGTTACTATTGTCCACCTATAAAAAACTATAAAGATTTAGCTAGTGAGGAAAAAATAAAAGAAATCGTAAATCTTGATGCAGACATTATCTGGGTTTCTTTAGGTTTCCCAAAACAAGAAGAATTTATAGACTTAGTTAAAAAGAATAACCCCACTATTAAATCAAATTTAGTCGGAATTGGTGCGGTGTTCGAGTGGGTTGCTGGAACCAAAATTAAAGCTCCTGAGTTTTTGGCTAACTTTGGACTTGAGTGGCTTTTTCGATTAATCCAAGAGCCTAGAAGATTATTTAAAAGATATTTTATTGATAACTTTTTATTTATAATCTATTTCATTAAACAACTTTTACTAAATTAAATGAATATTTTAAACCATTTGATAAAAAAATTAGAAGCCACACTTACTGAATTTGATATATATGAAAATATTGAATTAAGAATTTCCAATGTCCTAGAATTTGATCTACAAATAAATAATCTTGTTAAATATCAAAAAGCTGAAAAAATTAATGAGCTAGTTAATAAATTCAAAAAAATTCTAGAAGAAAATAAAAGAATAAAAAACTATGAAATTACAGAAAAATTTTTTATCAACATAGATTTAAATATAGAATTATTTCTTGATGAGTTCGAAAACATCTCTGAGATTATCAAATCAGATAAAAAAGAGAAAATAATTCTAGATTATGGGGGACCTAATATTGGAAAACCATTACATGTAGGACATTTGAGATCTCTAAATATAGGTAGGAGCTTGTACAGAATTAACAAAGCAGCTGGCAATGAGGTAGTTAGTGATATTCATCTTGGTGATTGGGGTATGCCGATTGCACAAATTTTAACTTATTGTAAAAAAAATAGTATTGATATTGAAAAGCTTACTATAGATAAACTTGTTGATGTATATCCAAAAGCCTCATCCTTGTACGAAAATGATAAATCTTTCCAGGAAAAAGCAAGGGAAATAAACCTAAGTTTGAACAATGGAGACAAAAATACGCTGAAAAAATGGAAAAATATAAAGACTTTATCTTTAAATTCAATTAAAGATACTTTAAAAAAATTAGATCATAACTTTGATCTTTGGCTTGGGGAAAGTGATGTAAATTCAATAATTCCAAAAATGCTTGATGATTTAAAGAAAAATAAAAAAATTTCAGATGATGATGGAGCATTAGTTAGTAATTTAGAATCAGATCCTAAAATACTCATAACAAAATCTGATGGTTCTTATCTTTATTTAACTACTGACCTAGCAACCGTTCTTTATAGACTTAAATATCATAATTTTGATAAGACCTTATATATAGTTGATAACAGACAGGCATTTCATTTTAAACAATTATTTGATTCTATAAAATTTTTTGGATTTGATGAAAAAAATTTTGAACATGTTTCTTTTGGTACAGTCAATGATACAAGTGGAAATCCTCTCAAAACAAGAGCTGGTGGAACGAAAGCACTAAATGAGCTTTTTGAAGATACATGTAAATATATAAATAAAATAAATAAAGAGCTTCCACATAAAAATTTAGAAATACTAGCTAATACTGTTTTGACTTATAGTGATTTAATATCAAATAGAAAAACTGATTATAAATTTGATCTAAAAAAATTTACAAATATTAATGGTAAAACTGGTATTTATGTTCAGTATGCTCAAGTAAGAGCAAATAAAATCTTTACTGATTCTGGATTACAAAAAAAAGACTTAGAGCTTGATCCTTCATGTCTTGATGTTGAAGATATTGAATTGTTAAAATGTCTTATATTATTTGAATTATATTTCAATCAGTCACTCATAAATAATGAACCTCATCACATTGCTGATTATTTATTTCAGATATCAAGCCTATTTAATAAAATGTATCAGTCTGAAAACATATTAAATAATGAAAATGAAAATAAGAAATTAAATAAATTACTAATATCAAATTATTTTATTAAGTACTCAAACATGACAATGGATTTGCTAGGAATTCAGCCAGTACCAAAAATGTAGTCTTATTAGAGAAAAATTTGAGAGCTCAGTATCCAGATCAATAAAGTAAAGCTAAAAGACAAATTATCTGAAAAATTTATTTTTCTGATTAAGTTATGTTGTAAGAATAAAACTAATGGGAGTGTAATAAATCCGGAAAATGAAATTGCTTTGCCAATATCAATTATGTTGCTAATAACTTGAATATTATCTGAAAGAAAAAATTGAAAAAATACTAGAAAAAATAAAGATATGAAAATAACAAAAATAATATTTAATATTAAATCTTTAAAAGTAGAATTATAAATCTTATAGATATTAATAAACTCGATGGGTATAAATAAAATAAAAATTGAAACACAAAATAAAATTAAGAACCAAAAAAGACCTTGTGCACTCCAAGTTGTGACAAATTGATCAATAAAACCAATTGATTCAAGAAGTAGATAAATTGAATAACCTAATAATGATGTACCTAGTGAAAATAGATATAAAACAAAGATGCTTAAAAAATGCTTTCTTTCAAAACTACTTGTTAATATTCTTGAATTAAAATTTTCATAATTCATACTGTCATATAGTAATCTTTTTTATATTAAAATTAAAAGCAATTATGGAATTAATTGATACACCAAACCCAAACGCAAAAAAAGTAGAAATTGACTCAAAAATTATTAATGAAATAAGTGATGTTATTCATCAAGATTTAAATAAAATTAAAGGGATAACTTCAATTTTTATTGGGCCTGGGTTTATAACAATTTTAAAATCTGAGAATGTAGAGTGGGATTCAATAACTCAAGATATTAACAACATATTTGATAAACTGTAAATATGGAAAATTTCAATAATGATCCAAAACCAGGAAGACTAGTTTTACCATTAGTTTTAATAGGAATGATAGCTACAACATATACGTTTATAAATAGAGTCTCAACTGAAAATAATCTAGAAATTACGCCTGTAGAAAATGATGTTGTTGAAGAATTAGTTGAAGATGTAATTACAGAAGATACGACTACCACAACAACTACAACTCTTCCTACAGAAGTAGTGAGCTATTTAGAAGAAATCTCATCTGAAAAAGTTCAATCAATTGATTTGGCTACTAAAGTATTGGAAGCGAACGATGATTGGGATAACCAAAATGTTACTTATCAAGAAGCGAAGGATGCTTTTGCTGAATTTATAACTGATGCAGAACAATTTGTATCAACAGTCTCCGAGCCTGGTCCTCCTTCTACCTTTGCTGGTTTAATAAAAAGTCACGAAGAACTAAAGTCTTTATCAGAACTTATTCTTGCTGATACAAAAGAACTTTTGGAAGGCTTGACATCATCAGATACTGGAGAAAGAAGATCTGCAGCACTTGATTCATTTAATAACAATATAAATGTTTTTCAACAAAAGATTGAAGAAATTGTCGCTGTAAATACTTCTGGTTAGCTTGAAGCTGCTGAACAAACTGTATCGATCATAACTGTAGCTATTACATAAGGATCGGCGTTTGCATTTGGTCTTCTATCTTCTAAATAACCTTTTTGATCTTTTTCGACTTGCCATGGAATTCGTATAGAAGCTCCTCTATCACTAACTCCGTAAGAAAAAGTGTCAAACTTTTGTGTTTCATGAGCACCAGTTAAGCGATCTTCTATTCCATCTCCATAATTTTGAACATGGAATTCTGCATTTTTTTCCAATGCTTCACAACCTGCAATAACTGCTGTGTATCCACCGTCTTCTCTCATTTGTTTTGTGGAGAAATTAGTATGCATGCCAGCTCCATTCCAATCACCTTTTACAGGCTTGGGAGTAAGAGTTGCAGAAATGTTATAATCTTCAGCAATTCTGTAAAGTAACCATCTTGCAATCCAAATTTCATCTCCAATATTTGGTGCACCAACTGGTCCAATTTGAAATTCCCATTGTCCAGGCATGACTTCTGCGTTTGTTCCAGAAATATTAAGACCAGCTTCCATACAGGCAGTAGCGTGATCTTCGGATATTGATCTTCCATATACTTCATCTGATCCAACACCACAGTAATATCCTCCTTGAGGAGCAGGGTAACCTGATGGTGGAAAACCCAAAGGTTGTCCATATTTCAGGGAATCATATGATTGTTCATAGAATGTGTACTCTTGTTCTAATCCAAACATTGGTTCAAACTCAGAAAAATTTTCTGCAGATGCGGCACATGCTGCTCTTGTGTTTGAAGCATGCGGGGTCATATCAACATTAAGCACTTCACACATTACAAGAATGTTATCTCCGCCTCTAAT
>MDSV01183337.1_pt1 | contig 11092 bp, 10 predicted proteins | sample 810851 | NCBI WGS metagenome assembly MDSV01 (sample SAMN05326640, study PRJNA326480) | marine metagenome | isolation source: seawater | place: Atlantic Ocean: North East | collected 2012 | reverse complement strand
CCCCATTCCCAAGTACGACACATACCTCCAACAATACTATTTTTTTCAAATATTTTCACTTCCCAATTATTCTCAAGTAACTGCCAGGCAGTAATTAATCCAATAGGACCTGCACCTAGAATATATGCCATATTATGAGTATTTGAATTTTTCAAAAAATTAGAATGCTTATTTATGAATTTTCATTATTTGAATCAGATCCATAATAATTATAATATTGGTAATAATAATTATAATAGTAAGAGCCATAACTATTTTTATGTGTCACAGCATTTAATATAATACCTCCCAGAGGGGCATTTACATTCCTTAAATTATTAATTGTATGTTCAAATGCTTTTTTATCTGTGTGGCCCACCTTAACAACCATGACAATCATATCAATTTCTTTTGATATCATTGTAGCATCTGTAACTGCAACTAGAGGAGGACTATCAAATAAAATAATATCCCATTCTTTTTCAATTTTTTTAATAAAACTTGTCATCCTATCAGAACCCAGCAATTCTGAAGGATTTGGAGGGATTACTCCTGCAGTTATTACATTCAAATTTTTAATGCTTGTTTTCTTAATTAATGATTTATAATTATCTGTTGCATGAGCAAGATAATTAGTGATACCGTCTTCTCTATTCATTTCAAAAACATTATGGACCACAGGTCTCCTTAAGTCGGTATCAATCAGAAGTGTTTTCTTTCCAAGATTTGCATATGTTATTGCTAAGTTTGCTACAGTGGTTGTTTTACCTTCTCCAGGTCCCGCACTAGAGACAAGAATAGTTTTAGGTTCTTTTTTCGGACTAGAATAAAGTAGATTTGTTCTTAAGCTTCTATACGATTCTGAAACAGGTGATTTTGGATTCTCCTTTGTCATCAATCTCCTTTTCAAACCTCCATTATTCTTTTCTGCTGAAAAAAATTTGAATCTTTTTTTCTCTGTTTCAGAATATCCAATTGAAGGAATGATACCCAAAACAATTAAATCTTGTTGCCTGACATCATCAATAGTACGAACTGTATTATTAAAAAACTCCAAAGCAAAAACCAAACCCAACCCAGCACCACAACCTAATATAATTCCAAGAAGGATAATTCTATTAATTTCTTGTTTTGACGAAGGCAACCTTGCATAATCTACCACTTGAACCTTACCCACCTGAACAGCTGCATTAATATTAGCTTCTTCCAACTTTCTTCTTATGAGTGAATAATTTTCTTCTAAAACTCTAACATCCCTTTGTAATCTCGAAAATTGCAATTGCTTTTCTGGCAACCTTTGTAATTTTTCTTCATAAACAAGTAATAAATTTCTTGATTCATTTACTTTTAGCTCTAACCCTATAATTTCAGAATCAATTGAAATCATTTCCATTACAATATCTTGCCTTGATTGCAATGGGTCCTGGACTGTAATACCTAATGCGGTCAATTCTTTTACTTTAATATTTAATTGTTCTTTTAATCCTACTAATCTTACCTCTAACTCATTGACAGCTCCATGATCTTTTCCGTACATTGAAACATTTTGCACTAACTTTGATTCTATTAAACCAATTTCATTTCTTAAAGATAACACTTGTAAATTGATATTATTAAGTAGCCTCTCCGCTAATATTTTTTCATCTTCTGTTAATTTAGATTTTAGAATATTATATTTCTTTCTATTTATATTAATATCTGATTCTGCGTTATAAATTCCTGATTCAATAGTTGTAAGTTCATTCGTAATTGCTCCCGAAATAAAATCCATATCATACATTTTTTCTGTATTTTTATATTCTGTAAATTTATTTTCAGCTACAAGTAATTTGATTTCTTGCTTTGATAATAAATTTTGCAAAAAATCAACAGATTTATCTGCATAGTTTCCACTTAACTCTAACTCAAATTCTTTATATACATCAATTAAAGTATTGATTATTAATTTTGATTCACTTGGCCATATACTTCTATAAGAAATATCAATGATATTAGTACCGGCCCTATGACTTGCATTAATCGAAGATATTAAAGTAGCAGCGAAACGTTCTCCAATCGAGTCATCATATTCTTTTATATGTTTAACATTATATTTACCTTCTGCACTAAATAACCCTAAACTAATAATTTCAGAGAAAATATCTTTAACGCGTTCAGATTTTGGTATAAATGGATAAGTATTAAAAAGAAACAATGAATTTCTACTTTCTACCCATAGTTTTTTTATAGTCTTCTTTGCTACAGTTCTAGATTTTATTATTTGAATTTCATTAGATATACGATCTCTATCTCTATTACCCGTAAGGTCCATTATCATTCCAGCACCAGGCTTGTCTTGAATTACAACAGACGCCACAGCATGATATTCAGGTGGTGTAGTCATGGCTAAGTAAAAAGATATTATAAATCCAACAATAGTAAAAAATAGTACCTTTCTAATATTGGATTTAATTATCACATAATAATCACTAATTGATAAATCACTTATTTGATTATTTGATATTACTTTTTGTTTTTTAATATCATTCATAGTTAATTATTGAGTCAAATTTTGAATATTCAAATAAACAAGTATAGCTGCAAAAATTGTATTTAAAGTGCCTATCTGTTCTAGAATATAATGGGAGGTTTTTCGAGGTATAATCAATGTATCATTTGGCTTAATCTCAATAAAGTTAGATCTATCTCCAGTTTGTAAAAATTCTTTAAAATTGATTTCGTAAAATAAAGCTCCATCTTCATCTGGGATTTCTCTATAAAGTCTTACTTTTTTTAAATTTGCACCATCCATTGGTCCACCTGCGAGTGATATCAAAGTCGCAAAATCTATACCATCATTAACATAAATATTTCCAGGTGACCGAACATGACCCCATATATTTATGTTCATCAAAATATTTCCACTTTCATTTGTAACATATTTTTTACTTGAAATTTGAAAATCAGCAAATTTTGAATTTTGCATAATATTCTGAGCAAAGGATAAGCCATTAAACAATATCAATAACTCTAAATATATAATTAATTTTATGTAAAATTTCACAACTATAACCTTTTTAGTATTTTATCAAAAATAGAATAAGATGCTTGATTCATCTCTTTAAATTGAGATACAATAGATTTTCCTTCAATTACTTTACGTGGATTTTCATTTATGAGACTTTCTGCTTTATCTCCAATTAAACCCACTGCAGTTTTATAACCATCTTTAAGGCAAAAATTTCTTCTATTATCATCATGTGCATCAGAGCCAAGTATACTACACCATCCATTTTCAATGATTTTTCTAGCAGCAATTAAAGCATTTTTACCTAAGGTACCTAAAAGACTTCCTGCATCAACCTGCATTAAACACCCTGCATTCAGATAATCATATACTAAATTAATATTTTCTTGAAATACGGTATAACGTTCCGGATGGGCAATTATTGGAGTAACACCTGACATTTTCAAATTAAATAAATCATTTAGCTCGTTATGTGGTATAAAGTTTGGATGAAATTCAATCAGCATATATTTCCCGTGTCCAAATGTTACTAGGGGATTTTTTCTTATTTTTAATAAATTTGGTAAATAGAAGACTTCTGCCCCAATATGCAATTTTATATTTATATTATTTTTATGTAATATAGCCTGCAACTTCCGAATTTCTTCATTGATGATTTTATAGTTAATATTTCGACCCTCTACCTTGGGATGCTGGTAGTGAACAGTATTGACAACATCAGTAATGCCTTGATTTGATGCCGTTCGAAGCATTGAAAGAGATATCTCTGTTGTTTTTGACCCATCATCTACAGATGGTAGTATATGGTTATGAAAATCAATCATATTTAGCAAGGCTCCGCCTCCTCAGTTACATAGCTGAATAAGGCATAGTTATTTAAAAAATAAGATATTAGGACAATCGATTAATTGCTCTAGACATCAATAAATCAATAGTGATGCTGCAATTTATCCATTTGATATCTGCATATTTATTTTTTGCTTTTGTTTTTCTAACTAATTCGTCTGCAAACGCAGGACCAATCAAATCTATATTGTTGAAATCAAATTCGATTTCTTTTAAATCTTCAATATTTCTTAGCAAACTTTGTGCTTTTTTTCTTGAATTAATGAGCCTTGCATTTGTGTTTGTTATCAAGCTAATAGGAATACTCATTTTTTTATATTCATTACTAAATAATTTATTAAAGGTATTTTTAAGAGTTCTATTAGAATTAGGATTTATAATCAAATGAATTCTAGTACCTTTCTTTTGAGAAGAATTATCTATCTCCCACCTTTTTGATTTATTTATAAAAATTAGAGACCTCCCAGCAGAATCAATAGTAACCTTATCAAATAAATGTATTACGGTTTTTAATTCATCACCTGAATGATTCTCTGGGTCAGTTGTGACATAACCTTTTGCGATTTCGATTGCCGCTATATTATAATTTTTAAATTTGAGTTGTCCACTTATATGTTCAAATAATCCTTCTCCATTATCACTAATGATAATATGTAAATCTTCATAAGTAAGAAAAATTTTAAAGTATAAGCTTGAAGCATTTGCATGATCAATAATATTATTTATGAGCGCTTCTATTGAGTATTGACAAATATTACAAATATTTTTTTTCAAGTTAATTAAATGTGGCATAATATTATTTTTTAAAATATTATCCATTGAAAAATCATCATTAATTGATATGGTCTTACTAAAGTTGACTTGAGCTCCTAGCTCATAGAATCTATCTCTTGTCTTACCATAAGCAATTACCTGATTATCATCTATTAATGCATTCATATGTTTCAATACAGCTTGCCTTGAAACACCAAATTTTGTGATAGCAGTATGGATAATATCTTTACGATGAGAAGATAAATTATCTAATATAAATTTTTTTATGTGTTCTGATGGAGGTCGCATATAACTACTGGTAATATTTTATCAACTAATTTCTTCATCATTATCAACCAATATAACTATTTTTAACAATATATCATAAGAATTTTACTTATATAACTTAGCAAAAATATTATTAACATTCTAAATGCTAAAATACCAAAAGAATAAGTATTGGATAGCTATATATACTAAGCCCAGACATGAAAAAGTTATAAGAGATAATTTAATATCTCAAGGATTTGAAGTTTACCTACCTATGCTTAAAAAAAGGAGAAAATGGGCAGATAGAAAAACTTGGGTTGAATTTCCACTTTTTAAATCCTACCTATTTGTTAAAATAAAAATTAAAAATTCTATTTTTGTTATTCAAAATCCTGGAGTTGTTAAAATAATTAAGTTTGGAAATAAAACTGCAATTATTCATGATAATATTATTAATGCTTTAAAATTAATGATTGATGGTGGTTATAGCCCAAAAACAACAGATTACTTTATTAAAGGTGATCCAGTTCTTGTTAAGGAAGGACCTTTAAAAGGTATTGAAGGTGAAATTAAAGAAATAGAAAAAAATGATAGATTAATCATTCATATAGACGCACTGCAACATTCTGTATCTGTTAAAATAGATAAAAAGTTTTTAAAAAGTTTAAAAAATAAAATTTGATTTCTTATTTTTTGTGTCTTTTCAAAATAACTGAAATAGACATACCAAAACTTACATATGCAGATTTTTTTGTTTGATATGGTGGTGGTTGAGGAATTGCATACAAATTACCAAATAATTTGAATGCTAATGGGATTTCTTGCATCCAATAATCTATGGAACCTCCAACATTCATACCTACACCCCCATAAGTTTCGCCTTCTTCCCCTTGAACTGCATCTGGCCAATATGGTTCCGTATTATCAAAATCATATGCTAAGCTATATGACAAGCCTGCTTCAGCACTTATATGCATATTCTCAGGAAGAAAGTAAAAAATAGGTTTAAAATCAATACTTGCAAATCCCGCTAATTGAAAACATTTCCAGGCTCCAACAGAAGAATTCTCAAAACCAAATGTCATTAATCTAAATCCTGGTGAAATATCAAATGCTCCAATCTGGTAATATGGTAATTGTACTGAACCGCCAAGATTAACATAAAGTTTTTCAACAAAAGTTTCTGTGGTACCATCTGCCTTCTCATTATCAGGCGTAGTAGTTTGATCTTCAGTCAAAGATGCTGAATAAAGTAAAGGCATTCCACCTGAAATGGATATTTGATAATAGTTCTGAGGTGTTTTTTGTGTTTTTTCGTATTTATATTCTTCTTGAAGCGTAGTGTATTCATCATATTCAAAGTCACCATATTCATCCATCCAATCATTGTCATTTGCTACAAATTCACCATTATTGTAAAAATATTTTACAGCGCTATTAATAACTGGGACCATTCCATTCTCCATTTTCAAAGAATCTATATTCCCAACTAGAACACCTTCTGGCGTATCTAAGCCAATAGGAACTATTTTTACAGTTGCTTCATCAACCTGTTTAATTTTACCAACTACATATGTGCCATCATAAAATACGATTTTACCATGCAAAGCAAAAATAGAACCTGTCAATACTTTTAAAAGTATTGTCTTTAATACTATATTTTTCATTACTTGTTTTGCTTACCTCAGATTTCAAATATAGGTGTAAATTTTTTTAAATAAAAGTATATCTCATATACTGATATAAAAAAATATACAACAAGACTTAATACTATAAATTATAGTAAAAATAGCGGGAACGCCTGTGAATCGAACACAGCTCTGCAGTTTTGCTACAGACAACGGCTTTGAAGGCCGTGGAGAGCACCAGCCACTCAATCATTCCCAAATAACCTTTGAAAACTTACTTATGATTTTCCTTCTGGACGATATAAAACTCTATAATCTATTCCTAATTTCTTTTTTATTTCATTTCCAATTCGTTCAGCTGATGATTTTGATTTATACCGTACAACCCTAACTGCATGTAAATCTCTTCCGTTGGTTTGAACAGGAATAATATCAACATCATAACCAATCTGTTTTACTTGTAATTTTAGTCTTGTTGCATTTTGTATACTACCAAAAGCTCCAATTTGAATCACATATGGTTTTGGCTCTTTGATTTTTTTGATATTAGAATAATTAATTTTATTTGAAAAGTTAGCTTTTTTTATACCATATTGATCGATATCCAGATTAGGAAACATGCTCTGGTAAATCCCTAAATAATACTTCACTGAATCTTCTTCTCCTATTGCTAGAAATGAGCTTACCATCATATCTATTACACTTTGCATTTTTATCAATCTCGGATATTTCCTGGGTATTAAACATAGCTGTCTTCCTGCCTGAGAATATAGACCACGAGCATAAAAATATTCACCAATTTTTACTGAAGACTCTCCCGCGTATTTTGATTCAGGGAACTTATTTAAAATTTTATTGTATAGCTCCAATGATTTTAATGCATTTACAGTAAGTATAGCTTGAAGGAATAAAACACCTGGGTCATTTGGATATTTGGATATTAGTTCGGGTAAATTTTCTTTTACTCCTTCAATCTGGCCTTCATGTATCAAGGATAAATACATATCAATATTTTGACCATGAAGAAATAATGGTAATAAGAAAATAAAAATCTTATAGTACATTTAAATGTTAGACAACTTTTCTAAAATTTGATCAATTTGTTGACTTAATTCAACGGGAGTAGATGTTGACAAGGATAGTTTCAATTTCATAATATCAATTCTGACATCTTCATTATCAGTTAAATTAGCATTTTCTATTAGATTAAAGGCAGCTACGCTTTCTCCTTTCTCCTCTAAAACATTAGCTAATCGAATAATAGCTTCAAAATTCGTAGAATTAAGATTTAATATTCTTCTATAAAATTTCTCAACTTCACTGTAGCGACCAAGATCAAATAAGGATGATTCAATTTTTGCATAAACACTATAACCATTTGCTAAATCTTTTTCAGCGAATTTCTCCCAATTTTCTAGTGACTTTACCAAATCTCTAGTTTTTTCATATATATCTCCCAGATATCGATAGCTTAAGGCATATTCCGGCGAGACTTTTATAGCTTTTTTAAAAAGAGATTTAGCCTCTTCTAATTGCCCTTTTTTTAAACAATCTAATCCTCTGTATACATCAAACTTTGCTTGATTTTTATTATCTTTTTTTCCACTAACCTTTTGTAATTGTTTTGTCCACAATGCAGCCTTGTCCCAATTCTGATTATTTTCTGAAATTTTAACTAAAAATTTTAAAGCCCATAGATTTCTTTTTTCTATTGATAAAACTTTTTCTGCTTCTCTAATTGATTGTAAATGATTTCCAATAAATTCATAATCAATTGCTAAAGAACGATGAATATCAAGTTGAAGTTCAGAAGACAAATTTGGTCGTATAGTTAAAGATTGATGTATTTTAATTGCTTGATGAGGATTTTTATCCCTAAGAATATTACCTAACTGCAAATAAGCACCAATATGATTTGAATCTTGCTTGACTACCTCTCGTAATGTTGAAATAGCTTTTGGCATATCACCCTTAACCATAGAATTAAGAGCAAGGGTATATAAAATATCAATTTTTGGCTTTTTTTTTGTTCTAACTAATGTTATCAAATAAAACAAACCAAACAATATTGAAATTAATATAACCAGATAAAAATATCCAATTTCCAATTCTAATATTCTCCAACATCATTACCATATAAACCTTCATCTATAGCCACATTTCTAAGGTCATTCAATTCATCTGATAGTCTTTTATTCTTATTCTGCAATCCTCGAATATCGGCCTTTGCTGCAAGGATTGAAAAAACTGCAAATAAATATCCTGCCAAAATTCCAGCTGATAAAGAACCAAAAATGACCATAGATAAGGAAGCATTGGGGAATTTAATAAAGACTAAATCAACAGCAACTTTTGCACTGTTTTGCATTAAGAAATAGACAAGAATTAGAATTATAACAATCACTATGAATGTTTTAAATAATTTCATTACGCCGCTTCTGATTTTTGAATTAGTTTTCCACGAAGAGTTATTCCCTTAGCATCAAAAATCTGGACTGGTATCATATCTTTAATACAAGCACTTTGTTTTTTAAAAATTACCCATTTATTTGAATCTGTTCTACCAGCCCACTCTTTATTTGACATTTTTGATTCTTTCTCAACTAAAATTGTTTGTGTAGTACCTACTAAACTAAGATTTCTCGATAAGGTGTGCTGCTTCTGTAAATCAATTACCTTCTGCAACCTATCTTTTTTAATATTTCCCTGTATTTGATCATTATACTCCGATGCTTTTGTTCCTTTACGAATAGAATATTTAAAATTAAATGAAGAATCAAATTGAACTTCATTCATAACATCAAGTGTTTTATTGAAGTCCTCATCAGTCTCACCAGGAAAACCAACAATAATATCAGTAGAGATACCGACACCAGGTAAAATATTTCTTATTTTTTCTGCTAATTCAAGAAAATATTTCTTTGAATATGACCTATTCATTCTCCTTAAGATTTTATTACTACCTGATTGAAGCGGTAAATGAATATAATTACAAATATTATCATGATTTGCCATTGTATATAATAATTCATCAGTAATATCTTGAGGATGAGGAGAAGTAAACCTGATACGTTTCACACCATTAATCGAAGATACATGCTCAAGCAATGTATGAAACTTATTATTTTCATAGTGATATGAATTAACATTTTGGCCAAGAAGTGTAATCTCTTGAAAACCTTCATCCACAGCACTTTTTGTTTCTTTAATTATACTTGGGATACTTCTACTCCTTTCTCTTCCACGTGTAAATGGTACAATGCAAAATGTACAAAATTTATCACAACCCCTCATAATTGAAATCCATGCATTAACTCCATCCTTTCTACTAGGAAATAAATTATCATATACTTCAAAACGTGATAATTTTGTATCTACTAGATTTGATTGTCTATGGTTTGCTCTATTTAACAATTCTGGAAGATTTCTATATGAATCCGGACCTAAAATAATATCAACATACGGACGGTTTTCTAATAAGTCATCTTTCAGACTTTGAGCCATGCAACCCAATACACCTATAATCACATGTGGATTATCCTTTTTAATTAAATCATAGCGACCTAATTGAGAAAAAACTTTATCTTCAGCATGCTCCCTAATAGCGCAGGTATTAATAAAAATCACATCTGCACTTTTCAAATTTTTTGATTTTATATAACCTTCCTTAATTAAAATATTTTCAACTAATTCTGAATCAGCGATATTCATCTGACAACCATATGTCTCTATAAAGTAGGTATTTGTATTCTTATTTTTCAATGTAACCCTATGTTTATTATTTCTATCATATATCCTTAAAGTATTATTGTGTGTAGTTTCATATTATATTTTCTCTACCACAAAAAAGAAGGTCTATTGCCTGAACTATATAAATAGATACCTCTCACATTTTTAATCATACGATTTATTAACTATTTGCACTACCTAATTATTTTCAATATAAAATAGTAATGTACAAATATACGATTTTCTTTTGATAAATACACACCTCCAAGAATCCATTATTCAATCAATGTTGTTATAAATAATTTTATAAAATATTGATTGAATGATAACACATATACATGTTTTTATATTAAAGTGAATTCAAAATATCTTCAGCAATTTTTTTTGCTCCTGATTTAATAATAGGTTCCATCTTTCTATTTGCATATTTAACTAAATTATTTTTAATTATGTCAAAATTATTTTCCATAAAATTTTGAAATCTACAGATAAATTCATTTTTATACTCAGTTACTGAAATTGGAAACCCAAGGCCTTTGCTACATATTTCTCTAACATTAAAATTAACCTCTGGATTATCGCCTTCATTTACTAACAACATCGGTACACCTGTAATTATAGATTCTGTTATAGTATTATATCCTGCTCTTGCAACTATTACATCTACTTTAGGAATAAGAGAATGAACATTTTTTAGTCCACTAACTAAAGTTATATTCTTACTATCCTTTCCTGCTTGCAATGGCGCTAATTTATCTGACATAAAAAAATGATATTGATTCAATTCTAAAAAATTTTCAAAATTATGTAAAATTATTTCAGATAAAGTAGATGTTCCATTATCCATTATCAATACATTGACTTTATTTGTTTTTGGAAT
>MDSV01094541.1_pt1 | contig 11092 bp, 7 predicted proteins | sample 810851 | NCBI WGS metagenome assembly MDSV01 (sample SAMN05326640, study PRJNA326480) | marine metagenome | isolation source: seawater | place: Atlantic Ocean: North East | collected 2012 | reverse complement strand
GTTTCAATTAGCAATTTTTCCTGGGGAATGAAGGAAACAATATCCTGCAAGTCTTTACCCCGCCTCTCATCACATACCCAGCCGGTGATACCAATGTACATATCCAAATCGAGATAATCTCGCAGTGCGGACCTGCTGTCAGTAAAACAATGCACTACGCCGCCAGCCAGCTCATCCCGGTATGCCGACAACCTCTCGAAGAAGGGTTTATGGGCCTCTCTCTGGTGCAGGAAGAGGGGCTTGCTGACCCTGGAGGCAATTTGCAGATGGGCTTCGAATACTGTTAATTGGGAGTCTGGTTCAGAAAAATTCCGATTAAAGTCCAGCCCCGTCTCCCCGACAGCGACTACTTTGTCCTGTGCAACGAGTTTTTCAATTGCCGCTAAATGCCCGGCAGTGACCTGCTGCGCAACATGGGGATGAAAACCTGCTGTGCTGCTGAATAGCTGCGGATCGCGCTGGGCAAAATCAAATGACGCCTGACTCGTTTCTAGGTCAGTCCCGGTAAGCAAGATATGTTGCACACCTGCTGACTGCGCCTCGGCAATTACGGCAAGGAAATCATGCTCAAATGAGCTGTGGGTGAGGTTTGCGCCAATATCAACAAGCCCCAGTGCAGCGTTCTCCACTCTAATCTCCGGCTTAGATAGGGCAGTGACGGCTGCCCGTAAAGTCGGAGCAGAGTCTAATTCAGCAAGCGATCTGGGCCAAGGGCCATCTGGCTATTCCAGAGTCAATATTGAATAATGTATAAGGTATATAGACTTCAGGCAAGATCAGCAGTTGGATGCAAAAATGAACAAGAAGCCACTAAAATGGGCAGAGCTCGGATTTCAATATGTGAAGACAGATTTCCGCTTTACCGCGACCCATATCGATGGTGAGTGGCAGTCAGGAAAACTGATTGAAGATGAGAATATCTCTATCCACGAGGGGGCTCCTTCTTTGCATTACGCGCAGCAGTGCTTTGAGGGCATGAAGGCCCAGACTGCGGAAGATGGTCGTATTCTACTTTTTCGTCCTGAACTCAACAGCGAGCGCATGAACCGTACTGCTGCCAGGCTGCTAATGCCCGAGGTGCCAAAAGACCTGTTCCTGCAGGCTGTGGCAGAAACCGTTCGTGCGAACGATGCCTGGATACCCCCCTATGGTTCAGGTGCGTCCCTGTATATCCGCCCCATGCTGATCGGTGTTGGCGAAAATCTCGGTCTCAAGCCAGCTCGATCATTTGAATTCCGGGTTTTTGTATCGCCGGTTGGACCCTACTATAAAGAAGCAGGACTTGCGGCCATCAGCCTGGCTGTGTCCGACTTCGATCGCGCGGCACCGCATGGCACTGGGAGCTATAAGGCCGGCGCCAATTATGCCGGTGGCCTGATGGCTACTTTGAAAGCCCAGGAATTAGGTGCCAATGAAGCGCTGTATCTCGATTCAGCGCAACATCGTTATATCGACGAGGCTGGCTCTGCCAACATCATAGTAGCCATGGATGACGGCACTCTGACGACTCCAGCATCCAATGCCATCTTGCCCAGCATCACGCGACGCTCAGTCTTGGAAATCGCAGCGACTCAGCTCAATATGAAAACCGTTGAGCGAGCCATCGACTTAAGGGAAGAGTTTGGGTCATTTCAGGAAATGGGGGCCTGCGGCACGGCTGCTGTGCTGTCTCCGGTGGACCGGGTTTTCTTCGATAACGACTGGCACATGGTAAACGGCGATGGGCAGACTGTCGGGCCTGTGATGCAGCAACTCTATGATTCCCTGGTTGGGATTCAGAAGGGTGAGAATGAAGATGTTTTCGGCTGGCTGCGCGAAGTTGAAATCTAGAGTCTTAATGCGGGAACTGCAGTTTGCTTGACCTGAATCTAAGGAGTGCGGCGGCCAATGTTAAAGTGCTAACTGGCACTTAGACCAAGCACTTCACTATCACTCTCCCACCTTGAGCATCCTTTCCGGAGAACATTCTCTGGTTCTTTGGCTCAAATTTTAAGCAGGTTTCGCGCTAATTGGATTCCGTGGCTAAATTTGGGAATCTTATATAAATGTCTACTCAAGACTTGACCCAATGCAATCTTGCCCTTATATATGTGCGCTGCTCGCAGCCCATCAGCACATAATAGAGCGCAAACCAGGCGTATGAAATGACAAAATCCCTCGTAATTGTTGAGTCTCCAGCGAAAGCCAAGACCATAAACAAGTACTTAGGCCCGGAATTCGTGGTCAAGTCCAGCGTGGGTCACATCCGCGATTTACCAACCAGCGGCAGCGGCAAGCCGATCGATACCAAGGCCCGGGCAGCAGCTGCAGCCAAGACCCGGAAGATGAAGCCTGAAGAAAAGGTCGTCTACAAGAAAAAGAAAGCGAAACAACAGCTTGTAAGCAGAATGGGAATCGACCCAGAGCATGATTGGAAGGCTAACTACCAGATTTTGCCGGGCAAGGAAAAAGTTGTTGCCGATTTAAAGAAAGTCGCCAAATCAGCGGACAATATCTACCTCGCGACTGACCTTGATAGAGAGGGGGAGGCCATAGCCTGGCACCTGAAGGAAGCAATAGGTGGGGATCCCGATCGCTATAAGCGCGTGGTCTTTAACGAGATTACCAAGCGTGCTATTACCGAGGCCTTTTCAGAACCGGGTGAATTAGACATGCGCTATGTAGAAGCGCAACAAGCCAGGCGGTTCCTTGATCGGGTGGTGGGCTTCATGGTTTCACCCCTGTTATGGTCGAAAGTTGCAAGAGGCTTATCCGCAGGGCGGGTGCAATCAGTGGCTGTGAGACTCGTGGTCGAGAGAGAGCAGGAAATTCGAGCCTTTATTCCCGAGGAGTTCTGGGAAGTCTATTCTGACCTTGCCACTTCCAACAAAAATAAATTGCGCTGCCAGGTCGTGCGGGATGAAGGGAAAAACTTCCGTCCACGCAGCAAAGACGAAACTGATGCGGCGCTTAAGATCCTCGAGGCGGCAGATTACACGGTAAGCAAGCGTGAAGACCGCCCAACTTCCTCCAAGGCAAAGCCGCCGTTAATCACATCCACCTTACAGCAAGCGGCCAGCACAAGGCTCGGATTTGGCGTCAAGAAAACCATGCTCATGGCGCAACGGCTCTATGAAGCTGGATATATCACTTATATGAGAACCGACTCGACGCACCTCAGTAATGATTCGATCCAGATGTGCCGAGACTACATTGAGGGCAATTTTGGCAAGGAGTACCTACCGGAAAAGCCAGCTCTCTACAGCTCTAAAGAAGGCGCACAGGAAGCTCACGAGGCAATCCGGCCCAGTGACGTGAAAGTGCTGCCAACCCAACTTATGGGTATGGAGCAGGACGCTGTTCGACTGTACGACTTGATTTGGAAGTACTTTGTGGCTTGCCAAATGCCCCCTGCACGCTACCTTAGCAGCAGTATTACTATTGCGGCAGACAAGTTCGAGCTCAGGACAAAGGGTCGCATAATGCAGTTCGATGGCTACTTGCGGGTAATGCCATCTAAAGAGGAAGACGTGGTACTCCCGGAAGTTGAAGTCGGCGACTCCCTCAAATTAGAAAAGCTTGATCCTTTCCAGAACTTTACCAAGCCACCCGCGCGTTTTACCGAAGCAAGTCTGGTCAAGGAGTTGGAGAAGCGAGATATCGGCCGTCCCTCTACCTATGCATCTATTATCTCTACCATCCAGGATCGAGGTTACGTGAAGGTAGAGAACAAGCGATTCTACGCGCTGAAGATGGGTGATATCGTGTCTGAACGGCTGATCGAAAGTTTCGATGAGCTGATGAATTACGATTTTACAGCGAAGATGGAAGACTCCCTCGATGACGTGGCCGCGGGTAAGAAAAATTGGAAGTCTCTGCTGAATGATTTCTATCAGAGTTTCACCAGTCAGCTTGCGGATGCTGAAGCGGAAGAGGGTGGTATGCGTACCAACAGGCCCACGGATACTGATATTGAGTGTCCTCAGTGCGGCCGTAATATGCAGATTCGTACAGCCTCTACTGGCGTTTTTCTGGGTTGTTCCGGCTATTCCTTGCCACCCAAAGAACGCTGCAAGAGCACTATAAACCTGACACCGGGCGAAGAGGCGATAAGAACCGACACGGCTGAGGAAGCTGAAAAGCAGGAAAACATTCAGCTTCGCCACAAGCATCGCTGCAAGAAATGTAATACGGCGATGGATGCTTATCTAATTGATGAAAAACGTAAACTACACGTTTGTGGTAATAACCCTGATTGTCAGGGGTACGAAATTGAACACGGTGAATTCAAAATCCGTGGCTACGATGGCCCGGTAATAGAATGCGACAAATGTGGCGCCGATATGCAGCTAAAGACCGGCAGGTTCGGTAAGTATTTTGGCTGCAGCAACGCTGATTGCAAGAATACCCGTAAGTTGCTTCGCAATGGTGAGGCTGCACCGCCCAAAATGGATCCGGTGCAAATGCCAGAATTGGCCTGTGAGACGGTGGAAGATCATTATGTATTGCGAGACGGCGCGTCGGGCATGTTTCTGGCTGCCAGTAAATTCCCCAAGAACCGCGAGACTCGTGCCCCCTTGGTTGAAGAATTGCTTCCCCACAAAGATGCAATAGATCCGAAGTATGAGTGTATTTTTTCTGCACCCACTGAGGATGATGATGGTAATAAAACCCTTGTGCGATTTAGTCGTAAAACCAAGGAGCAATACATACAAACGGAAGTCGACAAGAAAGCCACGGGCTGGAAAGCTTTTTACCGGGACGGCAAGTGGGACGTAGAAAAGCCTGAAAAAAAGGCTGCCGCGAAAGGGAAGAAAAAGACTAAGAAGAAAGCAGGGAAAAAAGTAAGCAAGAAGAAATAGGACGGTCACGCTTCCCAGGGCTTTTCAATTATTCTCCGCAGGGCTTGAGGGCCGTTACATAAAGAGCGCTAGCCAAGGGTTACAGTAGATTGACGCCGAATTCAAGATAGGGCGTGCCGGGAATTTACCTAGTGCTTGCTCCTTAGTCTTTCTCTTCCTTTGCCTCTCTCACTAACCTATAGACACTCTCTAGCCATTCCCGGTACATTCTCTAATTGTTCTTTGCCTATCCTTTTACTATAAGTTCGCTGTTTCATCGCTGCTGTATTTCATAAGTGAGAAATTTCTTAAATCGGCAAGTTCTTAAACCAGTAATTTCCTAAACTCGCATTTCGCCTGGAAGAGTGGCGACTCGCCATAGAGCTATATCTGCCGGCGTATTACGCCTACACTAATACCTTCAATTGCGAAGTCGCTGTTGCGCATGTCGACTTCGATCGGCGAGAAATCCGGGTTCTCAGCGATCAGAGTCACCTTGTACTTGCTGCGTGAGGTTTCCAGTCGTTTTACGGTGACCTCATCGTCAATTCTGGCGACAACGATGTCACCATTGTTGGCGCGATCAGTCTTGTGAACGGCGAGCAAATCGTCCTCAAAAATACCCACATCAATCATGCTGGTGCCTTTTACCGTGAGCAGGTAATCAGCCTGGGGCGAAAACATGTCAGGCGGTATGCCGCAGTAATCGGCGATAGACTCTTCTGCCAATATCGGGCTACCGGCCGCAACCTGACCAATAATGGGTAGTCCAAGCTGTTCATTGATTGGCAGACGAATACCTCTTGAGGTGCCGGGCAGCATTTCGATTGCGCCCTTGCGCGCCAAAGCCCTGAGATGTTCTTCTGCTGCATTGGGAGACTTGAACCCCATTTCCTGGGCTATTTCAGAACGTGTGGGAGGAAACCCGGTCTCCTGCAGATAATCTTTGATATAGCCGAGGATCTGTTCCTGGCGTCCTGTGAGCTTGTGCATGATAAAGGCCTCAGAAGGAATACAACTGTAATTATATACAGTTATCTGACGATCTCAATCAAACTTTAGAAATGACAATGACTAAGCTGAAACGCCCAATCCATAGGCTTCCTGTGGTGAGGTAAGTTTATTAGAGCTAGAATATGGGTTGGATCGTCCTCAGAGAATCTGAAAATCGTCACCAAAATCCATTAATACCGGTTCCAGCTCAGTGAGTGGCCCGGAGAAGTCTTCCGGCACCATTGTTTGGTCAGAGTAAGCCTAGTCTTCTGTGCTGAGGGCATATGGGCTTCGCCAATCCTCAGGAGCTTCGGCAGGGGCCAAATAGAGCATCTGCCAGCTGGCACTGTCGTATTCTCCGACTTCGCCATCAAGTAACTGGTATTCGATACTGCCGCTGGCCTCATCTATAGCTACGACTTCAAATAAATTACCGCTGGCTAACTCCTGGTACCAGGCGGATACTTCAGGCATGAGAGTGTTCATGACCTTGTCTCCAGTGTTTGTTGTATTAGCGATTTACTGGGATAGTGCGCTCCTTTCTTTTCCACCGCCCTGGCATAAAGTTGTCTCCGATGCGCAGGGTATTGTTTCGGCATGAAGTCATGTCAATTACGAATTCACACGATCAATGGCCGCCGATAATTCACACCATAGGGAGTATCCGAGTCAAAAAGAAACCGCTTTTTACAAGAAAATCGTTATAAGCTGAACGACAGAATTAACAGTGCGGGCTAAGCTATTGAACAGCTCTCAAAACTAATTTTGCTCGGCAAAATGTTATTTGTGATAATTCCGCGACTATCAAGAGAATACAGCAGACATGGAAAGCAATTGCCCCCTGGGCGTCTTGATGTTGGATATCGAGGGCTCGGAATTAACTGCAGAGGATCGTCAGTTGCTGGCTCGGCCGGTAGTTGGTGGATTGATCCTGTTTACCCGTAACTATCGCGACCCCAGACAGCTGCGTGAATTGGTGGCGGACGCCCGCAATTGCAATCCGGAGTTGCTGATTGCCGTGGATCAGGAAGGGGGTAGGGTGCAGCGCTTCCGACATGAGTTCGTGCAGTTACCTCCATTACACAGGCTATTCACGGTCTACCAAGATGATTCAGAGAAGGCGGTGAAATTGGCGCGCAGCTGTGCCTGGGTCATGGCTGCTGAAATCTTGCATCACGGCATCGATTTAAGCTTTGCGCCCGTATTGGATCTGCATACAGATATCAGTGCAGTCATAGGAAATCGCGCCTTCGCAGCGGATGTCAAAACCGCGACGGATCTGGCTCGGGCATATATCAATGGCATGCATGAGGCCGGCATGATTGCTACTGGAAAGCACTTTCCTGGGCACGGGTCAGTGGCTGCCGATTCTCATCACGAGCTGCCAGTTGATACCCGGGATGCCGAAGAAATTTTCAGAACAGATATGCAGGTCTTCAGCAACTGCATTGATGTGTTGGACGCCATTATGCCCGCCCACGTTTCCTATCCGTCGATAGATAGCGAATGCGCAGGGTTCTCCAGCAAGTGGCTTCAACAAATCCTGCGACAGCAACTGGGGTTTGAAGGCGTCATTTTTAGCGACGATCTCGGTATGCAGGCCGCCCGGGAGAGTGGCAGTCCTGCTGACCGTGCAGCGAAGGCACTCAGTGCAGGATGTGACATGGTGCTAAGCTGCAACGACAGGGAGGCAGCACTCGCGGTTGCTGATTATCTGGACACAAATCATTCCGCGGGTAACTATCGACTAAGCAAACTGCGGGCGACCCCAGCCGCTGATATCAGCGATTTGTATAACACTGAGAAATGGCAAGCAGCAACCGATCAGATTGCTGCATTGGTTTCCTGACGAATGAGGATTGATTGAATGTTTGAGTTTCTTTCACTGGAGCGATTGGCCGAGCTGGGTTGGGGCGTTGAACTCTTTGCGGTAGTCACGCTTACATTGATCGCCCGCTTTATCGCTATGCGTACCCTCAACGTATTGGGAAGACAGTTTGAAAAGACTGATAACTTGTGGGATGACGCCCTGTTTAAGGCTGCCCACGACCCGGTGAGCTGGTTCATACTCATCATGGGATTGCTCTGGGCGATTCAAATCAGCGACGGGTACATAGATACCGAATTGTTCAGCGCAGGCAACCTGGATCTGATCAGGCAGCTTACCTTTATTGTCCTGCTCATGGTGTTTCTGGTGCGATTTATAACCCTTTCAGAAGAGCGCATTTTCAAGGATTTGCAAGAGCGGCCCGATGGTGAACAGACCCGGATGGACCCGACAACCCTGATCGCGCTGGCAAAACTGTTAAGGCTTTCGGTGGTAATGTCCAGCGCACTAGTGGCATTGCCTACTCTGGGCATAGAAATCGGCGCCTTACTGGCCTTCGGTGGCGTAGGGGGAATTGCAGTTGGATTCGCTGCTCAGGACTTGTTGTCGAATTTTTTTGGCGGTCTGATGATCTATCTGGATCGGCCGTTCGCTATTGGCGATTGGATCCGCTCGCCCGATCGTGAAATCGAGGGCACAGTCGAGTCCATTGGCTGGCGTCTTACAGTAGTAAGAACCTTTGACAAGCGCCCGCTGTATGTTCCCAACTCGGCATTCACCAAACTTGCCCTGGAGAACCCATCCCGCATGACTAATCGGCGCATCAACGAAACCATTGGGATCCGCTATCAAGATTCAGAGAAGATGGGAGGTATCATTGATTCTGTAAAAGCCATGTTAACAGCTCATGCAGATATCGATGCCAATCAGACGCTGATCGTTAACTTCAACGCCTATAACAGTTCCTCCCTCGATTTTTTTATTTACTGCTTTACCAAGACCACGAACTGGATTCGGTTTCATGAAGTTAAGCAGGATGTACTATTAAAGATCGTTGAAATCGTGCATGAGCACGGTGCAGACTTCGCCTTTCCGACCACCACGCTGGATGGCCTGGATCAGCTGCGACCTGAATCAGAAGCCATGGAGTCGCACTGATTATGTCAAAACACAAAATACCACCGATAAAATTCTAAAGCATCCATAGGCGCCAAGTGACCCTCGAATTGATTAAGGCCGTCAGCTCGCGAGCTACCTGTTTATACTCTGAGCAGGACGTGGAAATGGCAATTGACGCTATGGCAAATGCTATATCTGGCAGACTTCATGCTCACAATCCGATTCTGCTCTGTATTATGAATGGCGGGCTAATCCTTACTGGCAGATTAGCAACCCGTTTAAAGTTTCCGCTACAGATGGATTACTTGCACGCAACGCGTTATCGGGACAAGACTCGGGGCGCAGGCTTGCATTGGGAGCGCTATCCAGGCATCTCTCTTGAAGGACGGCAGGTTTTGGTGATAGACGATATTTTGGATGAAGGGGATACGCTAGCAGCAGTGATGGCGCATTGTCAGGCCCTGGGAGTGCGGGGCGTACTGAGCGCGGTGCTAGTAGATAAGCAACATGATCGCAAAACAACGAATCTGAAAGCCGACTTCGTCGGACTCGAAGTGCCTGACCATTACCTGTATGGATACGGCATGGATTACAAGGGATATCTCAGAAATGCTCCGGGTATTTTCGCAGTCGATCCTGCAGACTGTGACTAAATCAAAACTCCATTTCAACCAGTGCAGGAATGGCGGTGAGCAAGAGCCCCGTGCGGATGGGGCGTGATTCCATGTAGCTAAACAAGCTGCGATGACTATCCAGCTGATTCCGGTAATTCTCACGTTGCTCAGCCACAAAGCTATCAATCGTTTGACCTGCAGATGGTGTGCTGGTCTTGTAGTCGATCACCCAGCGTACGTCATTCTGATCAATAAAGGTCCGATCTATAATAAAGTTTCTCAGTTGGCCAGACTGAAACCGCGATAGTTCCAGCTCGCACTCGCTATCGAGGTGCTGATCATCGAAGATCCAGGCTAACGAAGGCGTTTCGAGAGTGCGTTGTACTGATGCATGAATAAATGCGATCGCTTTCTCTTCAGCCCCGTGCTGCAAATCCAGATGGCGTATTGCCAGACGCCAATGCGGCTCCAGCGACTTCAGGTCTCGCAAGAATAAAGCCCTGTCTGGCGCTGACACATAGGTCTCAAATACCCGGTGCACAAGCGTGCCAAGAATGCTCGGTAGTTCGGACTGATGATCATACCCCTCAGCCGTGCTTGAAGTCGAAGCTGCATTTTTTAACGCTGGCTGCAGCGATTTCTGCGCGCCAGATCGACTTTCACTAGCCGCTGTTTCTTCACTCTTTGCCGAAAGCTCTAATGCTCTTTGCTCCCACGGCTCAAATTCCAGGACTTGATTAAAGCGAGTTATCAATGTGGGCTGAATATCATCCGGGGTTCCGCTGGCGTCTGTTTTTGAAACGGCATAGATATCTTCCAATGCTGATACTGTTACCGACTCATGCCCTTCAAGTTGCGGCCAGATCCGCTTAAGCAGGGTGCCGCTGCCTGGCTCCTTAAGACCGCCATCTTCATCTCGTACCACATTGGCAAACAGCGTCGCGGATTTTTTCGCGCGGGTAACGGCGATGTAAAGCAGGCGCTGGCTTTCTAGTAGCTGCTTGTGTTTGTGCTCGTACCTGATTAGCTGATAAAGCGAAGACTCCTCAGAGCCAGTTTTGGTCACGCCGGCCATAAACAGGTGCGGCTCCTGGGCAGTATTCAGACGCTGATGCCAAACCAACAGCGTTTTATCGTCGTGACGAGGAGGGCGCGACAAACTCGGCAGCAATACATGATCATATTCCAGGCCCTTGGACTTGTGCATGGTCAGGAGATGGAGTCCACTGAGGCTTTCCTGCGCGTCTGTACTTGGGACAAATGACGAGTACACCGTATCCTGGAAGTCGAAGAAGTTACTGAGTCCGCCAGCGACCTCTTGCTCATCCAATAAATTGAGAAAACGGGCAACGCTTTCTAATTCCAGCTCGCTGCGGCAGCAGTTGATTCCCCGTAACAACCCCCAACTTGCTTCGATATTTTGTCGAAGGCTGCGTTTATCCCGACTCGCCATGGTGAACATCATGGCTGTGCTGAATGAGCCGAGCATTTCCCTCGCGTGTTGTGAAAGTTGTGAATTGCCACGGAAATGCTGCACTGCTTGCCAGATAGAGGCGGAAATTTTATCGGCGGCAAGCGCGAGCAGGTCGCCACTTGAGAGTCCGCACCAGGGCGCGCGAAGTAAGGAAAGCCAGCCAAGCTGATCCCCAGGGTTGATCACCACGCGAACGAGGCTCAGGAGGTCCTCAATCACCGGCAGGGCTGCTAGGCGGTCGATG
>MDSV01036848.1_pt1 | contig 11092 bp, 9 predicted proteins | sample 810851 | NCBI WGS metagenome assembly MDSV01 (sample SAMN05326640, study PRJNA326480) | marine metagenome | isolation source: seawater | place: Atlantic Ocean: North East | collected 2012 | reverse complement strand
TTCAACAACAATTACAGTATTTCCAAGATCTCTTAGTTTTTTAAGAGCTTTTATTAATTTTTTATTATCTCTTTGATGCAAACCAATCGAAGGCTCGTCTAATACGTATAAAACACCTGTAAGACCTGAACCAATTTGAGAAGCTAATCTTATTCTTTGTGCCTCACCACCAGATAAAGTTCCTGACTCTCTAGATAGTGTCAAATAATTTAAACCAACATTCAAAAGAAAGTTTAGTCTTTCGTTAATTTCTTTTAAAATATGTTGAGCTATTTTATTTTCCCGTTCCGTTAATACATTTTGTAAATCATCAAACCATTTCTGCGCATCATCAATAGATTTTTCAGTAACTTCACTTATATTAAGCGTATTAATTTTTACACAAAGTGCTTCTTCTTTAAGTCTCATTCCTTTACATTTTTCACAAGCCGTTTCACTTTGGTATTGAGATATTTCTTCTCTTTTCCACTCACTATCTGTTTCTAAATAACGCCTCTCAAGATTATTAACTACACCTTCAAAAGTCTTTTTAGTTGTATATGATTCATATCCGTCATCGTATGAAAATTTTATTTCTTCTTCGTCAGATCCGTATAAAATTACATCCTGAATTTTTTTTGGTATTTTTCTCCATGAGTCTGCCATGGAAATCTTATAGTGTTTGGCAATTGAGGCTAAAGTCTGCGCATAGTAAAGAGATGTAGATTTAGCCCAAGGCTCTATTGCCCCATCCTGAAGACTTTTTTTTGGATCAGAAATGACTAAATTTGGATCTACATTTAAGTTATGTCCGATTCCTTCACATTCTTCACACGCTCCATATGGAGAATTGAAAGAAAATAGTCTTGGTTCAATTTCTTCAATAGTAAAGCCACTTTCTGGGCATGAAAACTTTGAAGAAAAAGTTATAGTTTCACGTTTTCTAAATTTCTTCGGTAGCGTTTCATTTTCATATTCTACAACAAGAAGTCCATTTGAAAGATTTACAGCAGTCTCAACACTGTCAGCTAGTCTATTTCCTAGGTTTGAATTTAGAATTACTCTGTCTACGATTATTGAAATTTCGTGCTTAAGCTTTTTATTTAAATTTGGAAATTCATCTATATTTAGGTATTTCCCGTCAACTTTAATTTTAGAAAATCCTCTTTTCTTATAATTTAAAATTTCTTTTTTATATTCTCCTTTTCTACCTCGAACTATCGGAGCAAGCAGGTATATAGTGCTATCTTTTGGAAGTTTTCTAATCTTATCAACCATTTCACTTATTGGCTGAGACACAATTGGTTTACTCGTAAATGGAGAATAAGGAACTCCAACTCTAGCAAAAAGGACTCTCATATAATCGTAAATTTCAGTGACCGTCGCAACTGTTGACCTTGGATTTTTTGAAGTATTTTTTTGCTCTATAGAAATAGCTGGACTTAAACCTTCAATAAGATCCACTTTAGGTTTTTTCATTTTATCTAAGAATTGTCTTGCGTATGAGGATAGGCTTTCAACATATCTTCTTTGACCTTCAGCATATATTGTATCAAATGCTAAAGACGATTTTCCTGACCCAGAGAGCCCAGTTATGACAACTAGTTTCTCTTTTGGAATTTCAAGAGAAACATTTTTTAAGTTGTGTTCTTTAGCGCCTTTTACAACGATTTTTTTCAACATATTTTTTCCCTAAAATAACATACACCTTATAATTATTAGGTAATTATGATATAAATAATTACTTTTTAAAAATAATAAATCAAAATTTACTCAAAATTATTATGGCTGGAAGTTTAAATAAAGTGCAATTAATAGGTCGTTTAGGCGCAGACCCTGAAATTAAGCAAATGGTTAATGGTAAAAGTGTTGCCAGGCTAAGTATAGCAACAAGCCAGAGCTGGAAAGATAAATCTAGTGGAGAGAGAAAAGAAAAAACTGAATGGCACAGGGTTGTAATCTTCAATGAAGGTCTAGTTAATGTAGTGCAACAATATGTGAAAAAAGGAGCTAACGTCTACGTTGAAGGCCAATTAAGTACCAGAAAATGGAAAGATGAGTCTACTGGTCAAGATAAATACTCAACAGAAATTGTTCTTCAAGGATACAACTCAAGTTTGACGATGCTTGATAGCAGGGCTAGTAACGGGAATTCAAATCTCGTATCAGAAAACAAAAGTTCATTACCTAATGATAATCTAAATCAAGATAAATCAGATTTAGATGATGAAATTCCTTTCTAAAATTTCATGGATAAAAATATCGTAGAGAATAATAAATCATTCAAGCCTATTTATGTACAAGATGAAATGAGTTCATCTTACTTATCTTATGCAATGAGCGTAATTGTAAGTAGAGCTCTTCCAGACGTAAGAGACGGTCTAAAACCCGTTCATAGAAGAATAATTTATGCAATGTATAAAGGTGGATATGATTGGTCTAAACCATTCAGAAAATCAGCACGTATAGTAGGAGATGTTATAGGTAAATATCATCCACATGGAGATCAATCTGTTTATGATGCATTAGTCAGACTAGTCCAAGATTTTTCTATGAGCGTACCTTTAATATCAGGTCAAGGAAACTTTGGTTCAATCGATGGAGATCCACCAGCTGCAATGAGATATACTGAGACCAAACTAGGCAAAATTTCACAATATCTAACAGAAGATTTAGAAAAAAATACTGTTTTATATCGAAGTAATTATGACGAGACTGAAAAAGAGCCTGAAGTTTTACCCTCTCAATATCCAAATATTTTAGTTAATGGCGCAGGTGGTATAGCTGTAGGAATGGCCACAAGTATACCTCCTCATAATTTAGGGGAAATTATTGATGGCACTATTGCATACATAAACAATAAAGACATTACTATTGGTCAATTAATGAAACATGTTCCAGGTCCTGATTTTCCTACTGGAGGAATAATAATCGGTAAAGATATTATTAAACAAGGTTACAATAAAGGTAGAGGGTCATTTAAAATTAGAGGTGAAATAGATTTAGAAGAAAATAAGGGCGGTAGAGAAAAACTAATAATTAAATCAATTCCATACCAAGTTAATAAATCTTTGCTTATTGAAAAAATTGCTCAATTGGTAAGAGATAAAAAGATAGAAGGCATAAGAGATTTAAGAGATGAGTCGAATAGAGAAGGCATAAGAGTTGTTATTGAATTAAGAAAAGGTATCGAGCCAGAGACAATAAGACGTCAACTATACAAATTAACAAATATTGAAAGTTCTTTCGGTTTTAATACTTTAGCAATTGTTAATAACAAACCAAAAATTTTAAATTTAAAAGAATTTATTTCAGAATTTTTAAAATTTAGAGAAGACACGGTAATAAAAAGAGTAAAATTTGATTTAAAAAAAGCTGAGGAAAGAGCTCACATATTAATTGGTATAGCTACAGCCGTAGAAAATATTGATGAAATTATAAAGATTATAAAAAATTCAAAAGACACTGAAATAGCTAAAAAGAATTTACTCTCTAAAAAATGGAAAATTAAAAAAAGTATTAAGTTAATTTCATTAATTGAAAAGAAAAAAAATATTACAAGTTATTCTCTGTCCATAGAGCAAGTTACCTCAATTCTTGAATTGCGTTTACAAAAACTTACTGCATATGGAATTAATGAAATTGAGAGTGAAATAACTAAATTAGCAGATCTTATAGTTGAGTATAATAAGATAATTAGTTCAAAAAAAGAACTTTATAAACTGATAACAAAAGAATTAGAGAGTATTAAAGATAAATTTTCCTCTCCAAGAAAAACTAAAATTATTGATGCGGTACTTAATTACAACATAGAAGAAACTATTCAAAAAGAGTCAGTTGTAATAAGCATTACAAATCAAGGATATATTAAGAGAAGCCCATTAAATTCTTTAAAAGCTCAAAAAAGAGGAGGCAAAGGAAAGACCGGCATTTCTACTAGAGAAGAAGATTTTGTTGTTCAGATATTCACGGCAAATACCCACACACCAGTTCTCTTTTTCTCTACTCAAGGCTTAGTTTATAAAATTAAAGCACATAAAATTCCAGAGGGCACCGCTTCTTCGAAAGGGAAATCAATATTTAATATTCTTCCTTTAAAAAGCCATCATTCAATAAGTTCTATTATGCCCCTGCCTGAAGATGAGTCAGAGTGGAAGAAATTAATGGTTGTGTTTGCTACGTCTAAAGGAAATGTAAGAAAAAATACATTGGAGGATTTTGTTAATATTAATAATAGTGGTAAAATTGCAATGAAATTGGACCAAGACGATAGGATTATAGGAGTGAAAATATGTAGAGACGATCAAGATATTTTATTAAGTACTCATTATGGTAAATGTATAAGATTTAAATCGAAAAAATTAAGATTATTTAAAGGAAGATCGTCTAAAGGAATAAAAGGTATTCAATTGAATGATAGAGATAAAGTAATTTCTTTATCAATTTTAGATAATACGAATATAGACGTAAAAACTATAAAAAAAGATAAAAAGATCAAAAGTGGAGTAGATAAATTTATTCTCTCTGTATCTGAAAATGGTTACGGAAAAAGATCTTCTTATTTAGATTACAGAGTAACTAATAGAGGCGGCAAAGGAATAATCGGGATAATTAATTCACCGAGAAATGGGAATGTCTCCTCATCTTTGGTGGTAAATGATTCTGATGAAATAATACTCTCTACTGATAAAGGCAGTATTATGCGTTGCGCCGTTAAAGAAATAAGAGTTGCAGGTCGTAATACACAAGGTGTGAGAATTAAAAAATTGTCTGGTAATGAAAAAGTAGTTTCTGTGATTAAAATAGAGGACAATATAAATTAAAATGAAGACAGCCATTTATCCAGGAACTTTTGACCCTATTACTCATGGCCATATTGACGTCATTCGAAAATCTATAAATATATTTGATAGAGTAATTGTTGCGACAACGGATAATATCAATAAAAACTATTATTTTTCAATTGAAGATAGATTGAATATGATTAACAATTCTTTATTTAAAGATTTAAAATTAAATAAAAGCAAAATTAAAGTAATTTCTTTTGATAATTTAACAATAGACATCTGTAAAAAGTATAACGCTAGGACTATAATAAGAGGATTAAGAGCTGTCTCCGACTTTGAATATGAGTTCCAATTAGCTGGTATGAATAAAAAAATAAGTACAAATATTGAAACAATGTTTTTAATGTCAGATGTAGAAAATCAAATAATATCATCTAAATTTGTAAAAGAAATAGCTAACCTTGGTGGAAAAATAGATAGATTTGTAACTAAATCTACCGCAAAAGAACTTAAAAAATAAAATTTATGAAAAAATTTATCTGTTTATTATTACTTTTTTTTAGTTTAGAAACTAATAGTTTATTTGCACAAAATAATATTATGATATTAAAATTAACATACGGAGATGTACACCTTGAGCTTTATCCTGAAAAAGCTCCTAATCATGTTAAAAGATTTATAGAGTTAGCTGATAGCGGTAAATATGATGGAGTTGTTTTTCATCGAGTGATAGATGGTTTTATGGCACAAACTGGTGATGTTAAATTTGGAAATTCTAATAATCCGGATTTCAATTTATCATTAGCCGGCACAGGAGGATCAGATTTACCTAATCTTAAAGCTGAGTTTACTGATATAGCTCATACTAGAGGAATTCTCTCCGCAGCAAGATCAGCAGATCCAGACAGTGCTAACAGTCAATTTTTTATTTGTTTTGACTCCGCTCCACATTTAGACAGACAATATTCAGCGTTTGGAAAAGTAATTAAAGGGATGGAATTTATAGACTTGATTAAAAAAGGTGACCCTAATAGTGGATTAGTTCCAAACCCTGATAAGATAATCTCACTTAGATCAAAATAATATTTAATGTCTCAATCGGAATTTTCTTTTGAGATAATTACTCAAAGCGATAAAGCAAGATTAGGTAAAATTTCTACACCAAGAGGAATTATTGATACTCCAACTTTTATGCCAGTTGGAACTCAAGGTACAGTAAAAGGAATATTTACTGATGATATTCTAAAAACAAATACTCAGATAATTTTAGGAAATACTTACCATTTATTATTAAGGCCGGGTATTGAAGTTCTTAATAAATTTAATGGACTGCATGATTTTATGAATTGGAATAAACCAATTTTAACAGACTCTGGCGGCTATCAAATAATGTCTCTATCAAAATTTAATAAAATTGATAAAAAAATTGGTGCTATTTTTAATTCTCATATTGATGGAAAAAAAATAATTTTGAGTCCAGAAAAAAGTATTCAAGTACAAAAGTCTATTAACTCTGATATCATAATGGTTTTAGACGAATGTCCAAAACTAACATCTAATAAAAAGATTTTATCAAAGGCTATTGACGTTTCAACTAATTGGGCGAAGAGAAGTAAAATAGAATTTGGAAATAATAAGTCAAAAGCTCTTTTTGGTATTGCTCAAGGTGGTTTAAGCAAAGATTTAAGAATTGAAAGTATACAAAAGTTAATTGAAATTGACTTTAACGGCTATGCGATGGGTGGTTTGGCTGTTGGAGAAAAACAGTCTGATATGTTTAAAATTTTAAATGAAACAACTGATTATCTTCCAAAAGAAAAACCAAGATATCTTATGGGAGTTGGCACGCCATCTGATATCTTGGGTGCAGTTAAAGAAGGCATAGACATGTTTGATTGTGTTATGCCAACAAGATCAGGCAGAACTGGTCTAGCTTTTACGTGGGAGGGTAGATTAAATTTAAAAAATTCAAAATATCAGAATGATAAAATGCCGCTGGACGAAAACTGCAAAATAAGAGAATTAAATAAATACTCAAAAAGCTATTTAAATCATTTAATTAAATCCAATGAAATGATGGCTTCAATGCTCATTTCTTTGCATAATATATATTTTTATCAACAATTTATGCGCGAAATTCAGAAAAATATTAAGAATGGCACTTTTCAATCCTTTTATAAAAAGTTCATAAATTTGTTTGATTAATTATTTGAAATTTTAATAATAAATATATAAAAGAACATTTCTTACGGGCCCTTAGCTCAGTTGGTAGAGCACCTCCCTTTTAAGGAGGGTGTCGATGGTTCGAGTCCATCAGGGCTCACCACAAATTTTAAAATTTGTGCGTGATGAATATAAATAATATTTCCTTAAATTTTTATTGGTGGATATTTAATAATAACTTCATCGATCCAATTACCTAAGTTTTCAATTCTTTTTTTGCTGCTAGGGTGGGTGCTCAAAAAAACCGGCGCTTCTTTCCCTTTTTTATTTGCAGCCATTCTTTGCCAAAGTTTCACAGATTCTTTTATATTAAAGCCTGATAAAGAAGAAAATATTAATCCTAAGTAATCTGCTTCAGACTCTTGTTTTCTACCAAAAGGGTTCATAATACCCAATTGAAAAATATCTAAACCAGTATTTTGACCTACGGTATTTCTTGTTCTATTAATTGCTCCACCTAAAAAAATATCAGCAACAGTTGTACTTAAGTTAATTGTCATAGCGTGGCTCATTCGTTCAAGAGAATGTCTTGCAACTGCATGCGCAATTTCATGCCCCATAACAATAGATAATGCGTCTGTGTTTTGAGTAATTTTAAGCAAACCTGTATAAACTGCAATTTTTCCTCCTGGCATACACCACGCATTGACCATCTTATCATTATCAACAAGAACGTAATCCCACCCAAAATTTTTAGTTGGATCACTTTCTCCTCGTTTTTCAAAAAAAGCACTAACAGCATTTTCCATTTTTTTACCAATATTTCTAATTTCTTTAATCTGCGATCCACTAGTGATTAATTTGGACTTACTTCTAAAATTTTCGTAAGCAGCGGCCGCCTGGCGATTAATTCGAGCTTCAGGAATTATACTAAGCTGTTTTCTGTCTGTAATTGGAACAGTAGTGCAAGATGGTAAAATTAAAGAGCAACAGCTACAGCCAAAATACTCAAGAAATTTTCGTCTATTTATGTTATACATTTTTTGACTCATGATTTTAAATAATAAACTATTAATTGCAATTTTTATATTAATAATTGCATTCATTATATACTCAAGTTATTCTTAATTAATGGCTAATTCAAATATCAAAAAATCAATTTTCTCAAAAATTAGAAACAATTTTATTGCTGGTATAGTTGTGCTTATACCAATAGGCATCACATTATATCTAACTCTTTTTTTAATTAGAATTTCTGGGAAAATAATTCCTAAAGAAATTAATCCTAATAATTATTTACCATTCGATATCCCTGGTGTTGAAATAGTAATAGCTTTGATGATTATTACATTTATTGGTTGGCTATCTTTATCTTTTTTAGGTAAAAAAATTTTTGAAATTTTAAATAATATATTAAAAAAAATTCCTATCCTTAGAACTATTTATTCTGCGATTGGTCAAATGACAGAGTCTTTTACAAAGACTGGCAATGATCAAAAAAGCGTTGTCCTTTTAGAGTATCCTCGTAAAGGTATTTGGGCTGTAGGTTTTGCTACAAAAGCAAATGAGGGATTAATCAAAGATAAGATTAAGGAGGAAATTATTAATGTTTTCGTACCTACAACGCCAAATCCTACTAGTGGTTTTTTATTAATGGTCCCAAAAAAAGATCTTATTTTCTTAGAAGTAACATTCGAACAAGCTTCGAAATTTATTGTTTCAGCAGGTACAACAAATATTGACTAGAACTCGTTAACATTAATTATTTCAGCCTTATCAAATAATTTTAATAAAAATGAATATTTTCTTTTATTGATTTCATCTCTTATATTAAAAACATATTTTTCAGCTAATTTGAATAAATCTTCGTGTATTACAGGATCTGCGAATCTAAAATTTTTCAAACCACTTTGTTGAAAGCCAATTAGATCACCAAAACCTCTTATTTTTAAATCTTCTTCTGCTATAAAAAAACCATCATCAGTTTCTTTAAGAATTTTTATTCTTTTGACTGCATTCTTAGTTAAACCATCTTTGAATAATAAAATGCATGTGCCTTGTTTTTCACCTCTACCAACTCTTCCTCTAAGTTGATGTAGTTGAGCTAAACCAAATTTGTTAGCATTTTCTATTATTATTAAATTTGCATTTGGAAAATCTATACCCACTTCAATTACGGTAGTTGAAACAAGTATAGATATATCTTTGTTTAAAAACTTTATTAACACATTTTCTTTTTCTTCTTTTTCTAAAGCGCCATGTATGAGGCCTACCTTACGAGGAAATTTTTTATTAATTAGTTCATACTTTTTTTTAGCAGATGAATAATCTAAAAAAGAGGAGTCTTCTATCAAAGGACAGACCCAAAAAATTTGATTATCTTCATCAATTTGTTTTTTTATAAAGGGCCAAAGATCATTAATTTTTTTTTCAGGTTTACTTAGTGTAATTATTTTTTTTCTTTTGGCTGGTTTTTCATCAATTTTTGATATGTCCATATCTCCATACATTGACATCATCATAGTTCTAGGAATGGGTGTAGCAGACATAAGTAGTACATCACAATCATCTCCACCTTTTATTGCCAAATCACTTCTTTGCTTAACACCGAATTTATGTTGTTCATCAATAACTGCTAATCCAAGATTTTTAAAAGTGATTTTTTTTTGAAAAAGTGAATGCGTTCCTATTAACAATTCAGTTTTACCGTTTGATAAGTTATCTAAAATTTCTTTTCTCTTTTTATAATCTGTCTTACCAGTTAAAAATTCTATTTTGAGATTAATTTCTTTAAAAATTTTTTTTGTAAGTTCGTAATGCTGTTTAGCTAATATCTCAGTAGGGCTCATCAAAGCACATTGGTAACCACTTTTGATAACATTAATGATAGCTAACAAAGATACAATAGTTTTTCCAGATCCTACATCTCCTTGTATGATCCTAAACATTCTATTACTACTTAATAAATCCGTATTTATCTCAGCTAAAACTTTTTTTTGACTGTTGGTTAGTTGAAAAGGAAGCTTGTTAATTAATTTTTTTTCATAATCATTACTAAACTGTTTTGGAGATTTATTTCTTTTAATTCTTTTTCTATTTTCAGATAGTGTTAAAAAATTTGCTATTAATTCATCAAAAACCAATCTTCTAAAGCTCTTAGATTGATTATTCTTAGAGTCTTTTGAAAAATGAAGATTTTTTATACTTTCATTCCAACTTATCAAATCATTTTTTTTTATAAAATCATTTTCTAACCAATCATTAATTTTTGGAACCTCTTTAATTACTTTTTCACTAATTGATCTATATTTTTTTTCGTTAATTCCTTTTGTTAGATTATATTTTGGTATATTTTTGACTACATATTCTTGATTTTCTAAAGTAGTTACATAATCAGGATTAGTAATTTGGTATTTTTTATTAAAAAAATTTACCTTACCGCTTACTATAATCCATTCATTAATTGGAAATAATTTCCTAAGATAACCTTCGCGACTATTGAAATACACAATATCAATTTTCCCTGTTTCATCTTCGCAAATGATTTTATTGGGCAAATTTCGAATTCTTGGAAAATTTAATTTTTTTACTTTAACTTTTATGGATTGTATTTTTCCTACTTCTAACTCATTTAATTTATATATTTTAGACCTATCTGTTTCTGAATAAGGTAAGTTTAAAATGATATCTTTAATTTTCTCTATTCTTTTTTTTTTAAGATATTTGGATAATTGAGTTCCTACACCTTTAAGTTTAGTAATTTCATTGAATATAAAATCTTTTTCCATAAAAAAGCTTAAAATATGTATAATATAATTTTATGAACAATGAATTAGAAATATTAAAAAAAAGATTAATTTATCGGGCAGGATACAGAGGGACAAAAGAAATGGACATTCTTTTGAGTTCATTTGTTAATAAAAATATTAATTCCTTTGATAAAAATCTATTAAATGAATTGGAAAATTTTTTAAATTTTGAAGACGAAATTTTATTAAACTTCTATCATTATGACATAGTTGAAAAAGAAATTGATAAAAATAAGATTTCTAAAATTTTTAAAAAATTTAAGATTTAATGGCGGAGAGGGTGGGATTCGAACCCACGAACGAGTTGCCCCGTTGCTGGTTTTCAAGACCAGTGCTTTCAACCGCTCAGCCACC
>MDSV01067988.1_pt1 | contig 11094 bp, 14 predicted proteins | sample 810851 | NCBI WGS metagenome assembly MDSV01 (sample SAMN05326640, study PRJNA326480) | marine metagenome | isolation source: seawater | place: Atlantic Ocean: North East | collected 2012 | reverse complement strand
CTTGTAACTAATATCTTTCTCATTGGCACTTTAATTTTGTTGTATTAAATTTTTATATAACCGCTATAATATATCAATCTGTGAGATATAAGTTATATTTTACAATATAAATGGAGAAATTAACCTAATGCAGAAAGAAAACATCGAGGCAATTTTAAAGGATTATCAGTGCCCCTATATGGGAACTGATCTAGTTAGCGGCAATGCTGTTAAAGATATTAAGGTAGATGGTGCTAACGTTTCGGTAAAAATTGTACTTGGATGGCCTGCTGAGGGGATAATGACTGCATTCCATAAGAATCTAAATGCAAAGATTATGGAGGCTTACCCTGATGTTAAGTTAACTCTAGATTTGAGTTATGAAATCATCCCCCACACAGTCCAAGGCAGCATTGAGAGAATTAAAGGAATAAAAAATATCATAGCTGTAGCTTCAGGCAAGGGAGGAGTTGGTAAATCCACAACTTCTGTAAATTTAGCTCTAGCCTTAAAAGAAGAAGGTGCAACCGCTGCTATCCTTGACGCAGATATTTATGGGCCAAGTATTCCAAGAATGCTGGGCTTAACTGGCCGTCCTGATTCTGAAGATGGAAAAAAATTAGAACCAAAAGTTGGCCATGGCTTGCAAGCCATGTCTATTGGTCTTCTGGTCGAAGAAGACACACCCATGATTTGGCGCGGACCAATGGTTACTCAAGCTTTAGAACAGTTATTATCAGATACAAACTGGGAAGATGTTGATTTTTTAATTATCGACTTACCGCCAGGTACTGGTGATGTACAACTAACATTATGTCAAAAAATACCACTGAGTGGTGCGGTTATAGTAACTACGCCCCAAGATATTTCATTGATCGATGCTAGAAAAGGACTCAAGATGTTTGAAAAAGTTGAAGTACCTGTATTAGGAGTTGTAGAAAATATGAGTACATTCATATGTCCTAAATGTGGAACTACAGAGAGTATTTTTGGCGAAGGCGGTGGTGAACAGCTAGCTAATGAAAATGATGTAAAACTATTGGGTGAATTGCCACTTCAAAAATCTATTAGAGAAGAAATGGATAAAGGCACCCCAACAGTCTCAGAAAATCCAGAGTCTCCGACATCTATGGCTTACAGAGAAATAGCGCGTAAAATGGCAGCTACTCTATCCATGCGTAAGAAAGATTATTCTTCAGCTTTTCCAAAGATTGTAATTCAAAACGACTAAGTTTTTCAATATACCTAAATCTAAAATAAAAGGCGTCCATCGAAAAAATATTATACAATAGGCACTATGGCGATTAAATCAGATAAATGGATCAAAGAAATGGCAAAAAATCATAAGATGATTGAGCCATTCCAAGCAGATCAAGTCAAAGTTAATAATGGTGAGAAAATAGTTTCATACGGCACCTCAAGCTATGGATATGATGTTCGCTGTGCTAATGAATTCAAAGTTTTTACTAATATAAATTCAACGATGGTTGATCCAAAAAATTTTGATGATAAAAGTTTTATAGATATCAAATCTGATGTTTGTACAATCCCGCCAAACTCTTTTGTTCTAGCTAGGACTGTTGAATACTTTAGAATACCTAGACAGATTTTAACCTTATGCCTCGGAAAATCTACTTATGCTAGATGCGGAATCATTGTCAATGTAACACCATTAGAACCAGAGTGGGAAGGGCATGTAACCCTGGAATTTTCAAACACCACATCTCTGCCGGCAAAAATATATGCTAATGAGGGTGTTGCTCAATTCATATTTCTAGAGTCTGATGAAGTTTGTGAAACATCATATAAAGATAGAGCAGGAAAATATCAAGGACAAAAAGGCGTGACCTTACCTAAAACTTAATTTTGACAAAACATATAATCAATCAAATGCTACAAAAAAACTTCCATAACAAGGAAGATTGGAATAACTCCCTCGAACAATTCAGTGATAAAAATATATTTCAATCATATGAATGGGGTGAACTAAAGAAGCTTGATGGATGGGATATACTACGTATAACTGTTAGTGATAATGAGACACTAAAATATATTTTGATGGCTCAAGTTTTGACAAAAAAGGTCATGGGATTAAAGATTGCATGGTGCCCTGGTGGACCAATAGTCCAATGTGATAATAACAAAAATGGAATTAATGCTCTAGAAAAATTTCAAGACGAAATCTTTCGGGAAAATATTTTAAATCTAAGATGTAAACCTTATATGTCTAATAATGAAGAAAATCAAAATATATTTCTAAATATCCCAAAATCTAAACATCTTTTTACAAGTCCTAAAAGCATTATCCTTCGAATCAATCTGATTGATAATTTTTTAGATCAAGTAAAAAAAAAGCACCGATATTATATTAAGCAATCTGAAAAATCTAATGTAACTTGGAAAGTATGTTCTGGCAAAGATACTGCTAAAGTATTTAATACTGTCTATGATGAAATGAAAAAGAATAAAAAATTAGAACTACCAATCATTGACATAGATACTTTTTCTCAAATTCTAGGCCTTAGAGAAGATGGTAAGCCAAGATTTTTTGCTTATGCTGGTTTTGAGAGTAACACTCCAGTTTGTGTATGTGTTATCAGCCTTTTAAATAATAAAGCTTTTTATCATTATGCGGCTTCTACTGGTCGAGGTAGAGATATTTCAGCCTCATATGGGATGATTTATAATTTAATCAAACAATTAGAAGATCTTTCTATATCAGAATTAGACTTTGGTGGCTTATCTATTGATGGGTCATCTGCTGGCGTTGACTTCTTTAAGCTAGGTTTTAATGGTGATGAGATTTTGAAACTTGGAGAGTTTGACATATGTAAAATTAATTTATATGGTTATCTTTTCGATAAATTACTATGGTTCAAAAAAAACATCTAGAGGACAATATTATGAATGTTAATGCAATTAAATGGGTTAGTACCTTTTTCATTTTATCAGGAATTTTTATGGCACAATTTGAAATGTATCCATATTATATTTTTGCACACTCTTTAGGTGCGGTTGGTTGGCTAGTTTCTGGATATCTGATGAATGACAAGGCTGTAATGACAAACTTCGGTCTACAAATACCCATATTTATTATTGGTTACATCAATTATTTTCTAAATTAGATCAATATAACTCAATATAACGCAGATCTATGTTTGCATCGAAATTTCTTCCTATAGCTACAATCCCTAGTGTCTGAATATCGATAGATGAAATCTTTGTAGGCTGATAAAAGTTTGATTTTTTAAAATCTCTTAAAGGTAATTCAATTATCTGCCAATCATCTGTCGCAGTAAATGTTGCTTGATAGTATTGCCATGGGAGAAGTAAATATTTTGTTCTTATATGTACAGCATATTCCTCATTATTTCCTCTAACCTGAATTCTTATACCCTTAAATAATTTCCCATCAGGATGATTATTAATTCTTGTTCTAAATTGTAAAAAACCACCATTATTTTCTGTTGAGACATTACCACTCATATTATAATGAGAATTCTCCCCATCCAATACAACTCTAAAATTCCCCTCTGAGACACCACCCATAACCTTGTCGGTAACAAAACACCATTTATCAGAATTATCCTCGCAAAAATCAGCTTCTTCAGCTTGTCCATGTTCAGTAGAATTTCTCATGTCATCAATAATCATTGCATCTGCCATTGTAATTTTTCCATACATCATTAGTATAGAAAAAAATAAAATATAAATATAGTTACCTGAAAGATATACATTGCCATTCATTATGATTTGCCTTTTCAATTAATTTATCATCACCATCTACTACTATGGCTGTTTTTACCTTTTCAAGAAGCGGTAGATCATTAAATGAATCACTATAGAATGTAGCATCCCCCAAGCTATAGTTATTTTTATTTACCCAGTCTTGCACTTTCTGAAATTTGCCTTCTCTAAAACAGGGTACACCGTCCACTTCTCCTGTAAATTTATTATCTTTAATTACAAACTCTGTAGCTATTAGATTCTCAATACCAAACAAATCAGCAATCGGTCTTGTTACAAAACTATTAGTTGCTGTTGCTATAACAACTGGCCCCTTTGATTTACAATGGTCAACCGTCTCCTTAGCTTTATCTAATACCATTGGTTTTATTTTATTTTTTATAAATCCTTTACGAAGTTTTACAAGGTCATTCCAGTTGTTTTGCATTAACGGTTGCAAACAAAAATCTAGGAAGTGATCTATATCTAAATCACCGTCATAATAACTGTTGTAGAATCGCTCACTTTCGGATAGAAAGCCTTCAGATACTACATTCATTTCAACAATGTATTGGCCCCAAGCTCTGTCGCTATCTCCAGCTAAGAGTGTATTGTCGAGATCGAATATGGTTAAGTTAGGCATATACTAGTGTTTGATATCAAATATATTTTATCATCTATTTTACAATTAGAAATCAATATTTTACTAATTCTTCCGATTCAACTATGACCATGTATATATTAAGTTAATTAATGTTTTGTTATACTAAATAATAATGAATAAGAAAAATTATAGAAAAGGCGTGGGAGTGGTAGTTGTTAATGAAAGCGGACAATTTTTTCTTGGTAAAAGAATTGGAGCACAAGCATGGCAATTCCCTCAGGGAGGCATTGATGAGGGAGAAACGCCTGAGCAGGCTTTATATCGCGAATTATATGAAGAAACTGGTATTAAAAAAGAAAAAGTAGAGATCTTATCTGTCAGCAGCAAGTGGTTGGTTTATCATATTCCACATGTTTATCAAAGATTTAATAAAAAATATGACGGTGCAATGCAAAAATGGTTTCTTTTAAAGTTTATTGGAACTAATGAAGATATTAATCTAGATGTTTTTAATCATGCTGAATTTGATGGTTGGAAATGGGCAGATCAAAAAACTGCAGTTACAAGTGTAGTTAGATTTAAAAAAGCTGTTTATGAGAGTATATTTAATGAATTTTCGGATATCTTAAAAGGGCTTAAAGACAACTAGATAAATAATAGCAAAAAGCATTAACACTGGCACTTCGTTAAATACCCTGAACCAGATATGCCCATGGATATTGCGACCATTTTTGAAATCATACATGATTTTGCCGCACCATATATGATAGACGACTAGAAAAAAGACCAAGAAAATTTTAATTTTTAACCACAACATGTATTCGTGATATTGAATTAAGAAGACTCCAAAGATTATTGTCAGTAATGCTCCAGGGGTCATGATTCCCCAGAATAGTTTTCTTTCCATTATCAGAAACCTATCATGTGATATTTTGTCAGTTGACATTGCATGATAAACAAACAATCTGGGTAGGTAAAATAACCCTGCGAACCAGGTCACCATAAAGACGATATGTAACGTTTTATACCACAACATGTTTATTATTCTACCTTTAAATGTATAATGTGACTAAGTAAATATGGTTACCATTTAAAATCTTTATCTAGAAAATACTTATGATATCAGTTGGAATTATTGGGGCTTCGGGTTATACGGGCGAAGAACTGGTTAGAATATTACAAAATCATTCAGATGTAGAGATTACATCTTTAACGTCGAGAGCGCATGCTGGAAAAAAAGTTAGCGATATATTTGATCTCAAGAAACCTATAAATACTGAATTTAAAAATCCAGTCATAGATAATTTATCGCATTGTGATGTTGTTTTTTTTGCAACACCAAATGGTATTGCTATGGATATGGCCAAGGAACTCCTTGATAAAGGTGTCAGGATTATCGATATATCTGCGGATTTTAGGCTCACACAGCCGCAAGTATGGGAGGAATGGTACGGGAAAGTTCATTCAGCCCCATCTTTATTGAAAGAAAGTATCTATGGATTACCAGAAATCCCAGGTCAAAAAGAGAAAATTAAAAAAGCTTTAATTGTTGCAAATCCTGGATGCTATCCAACATCAGCTCTATTGGCTTTGTTGCCCATCTCTAAAGATTTACAAAAACAACAAATTATTCTAAATTCAGCTTCTGGAATCAGCGGTGCAGGAAGGAATCTAGATAGTAGAAAACTATTTCCTGAAGGAGAAGATAACTTTCAGGCATATGCAGTGAGATCACATCGTCATTATCCTGAAATACTACAGATCCTTAACAATGATAATTCTGACTTAGATGTATTATTCGTGCCTCATTTAAGCTCAATGGCTAGGGGTATATTTTCGACTTTATATCTCAACTATCAATATGAAGAGATTGATCAAGTTATAGAAAAATACAAGACTTTTTATAGTCAAGCCCCGTTTGTTAAAGTTATTAGTAATGGAGCATTGCCTAAAGTATCTGAGGTTGTAATGACAAATATGTGTCACATCTCTCTTCATCAAGTAGATTCAGCAGGTCAAGGCGCTAACCTAGTTATTTTTTCTGTAATAGATAATCTGATTAAGGGCGCTGCAGGACAGGCTATCCAGAATATGAATATAATGTTTGGTATCAACGAAAACCGTTCATTAGTTTGATATATGACTTGCTATTTAGCATTTTAATGCGTTAGACTTAAAATTCGCCTCTATTATATGAGGTGTTAATGGGGTAACAGAATGAAAATTACAGATATAATTGGAAATGGTAATTCGACAGAAAAAATGAGTGGTTCATCAGGTAAAGATACAGTTATAGGAGCTAATTCACAATTTACAGGTAATGTGGTGTTTACACAAAAGCTGAGGGTGTCAGGAACTGTCAAAGGCAATATAGAATCTAATGATGACTCAGATGCAGAGGTCATAGTAACTAATAGCGGTCTTGTAGAGGGTGATGTGATTGCTCCAACTGTAACACTTCGTGGTGAAGTAAATGGCAATGTCCATTCTTCAACCAAAATTATAATAGATGCATCTGCTCTTGTTACTGGGAATGTTTATTATGACATTTTAGAGATGCATGGTGGGGCTACAGTAAATGGTAGTCTTATTAGAAATATGGGTAAAACAGCAGGATTACTTGAGAAAAAAGTTGAGAGTGATAATAAAAATAATGATCAATCATCAAGTTTCCTTCAATCTATTGATAAGAAAGAAAAATAATCTATCTAGCTAAATTGTCTTTTTGTTTCAATATCTATATAATTAATTCATTATAAACACATAAGGGCGAAGAAATAATGCAAACTGAAGTAAATGTGTCGAAAACTGATAATGGCTTAATATTCACTGAAAGTGCAGCTAAGAAAGTTAAAACTCTTATTGAAGAGGAAAAAAACCCCAACTTAAAACTAAGGGTATTTATAACTGGTGGAGGCTGTTCTGGTTTCCAGTATGGATTTACTTTTGATGAAAAAATACAGGATGGTGATTCTGAGATTGAAAAATGCGGGGTTACACTTTTAGTTGATCCTATGAGTGTTCAATATCTTAGGGGTGCCGAAATTGATTATCAAGAAGGACTTGAAGGCGCACAGTTCGTGATAAAGAATCCTAATGCTAAGACTACATGTGGTTGCGGCTCCTCTTTTTCAACATAAAAATTAGGCAAACAATATGACAGATTATCATCCAGGACTGGAAGGTGTAATAGCAACCGAATCATCTATATCAGACATTAATGGTCAAAAAGGAATTCTTAGTTATAGGGGCTACTCGATTGAAGAGTTGGCCGAAAAAAGCACATTTGAAGAGACAGCATTTTTACTATTAACTGGAGAGTTACCGAAGTCTGATGAATTAGCAAAGTTTACAAAACAAATTAATGCGAGAAGAGATCTTCCTTTAGGGATGATTGACCTTCTAAAAACACTTCCCAAAGATTCAAATCCAATGGATGTCATTCAATTAGCAGTATCATCACTAGGGACTTTCTATCCTATTAAATTTGATGCTGAAGAGCTCAAAGCAAATAAATATACTAAAGATTATTATATCGAGGTATCTGCTGGGATATTAGGAAGTATCGGTTCTATTGTAGCTGCATGGAATAGAATTAAAAATGATAAGGGTTATATTAAACCTAATGATAATTTGTCATACGCAGAAAATTTTATGCATATGTTAGACGATTCAATCAATGTAACACCACTTATAAGCCGAATTATAGATGCAACGTTGATCTTACATGCTGAGCATACAATTAATGCATCAACCTTCACTTCAATGGTGACATCTTCTACCCTCGCAAGTCCAACTCAAGTCATAGCATCAGCAATTGGTTCACTTTCTGGACCGTTGCATGGTGGAGCCAATCAAAAAGTTATCTTAATGCTAGATGAAATGGGATCCAAAGACAATGCGCGTGCTTGGTTAGAGGAAAGATTATCGAAAAAACAAGTTGTGTGGGGAATGGGACATAGAGAATATTCTACTAAAGATCCAAGAGCAAATATTCTCACAGAAATGGTTAAAGATTTATTCAAAGAACAAAGCGGGAAAGTGTCTGAAATGTTCGAAAAGGCTATGGAACTTGAAAAAGCTTGTGAAGAAAAACTAGCCAAGAAAGGCGTTTATGCAAATGTAGATTTTTACTCTGGTATACTTTATAAAGAGATTGGCATACCCGTAGATTTATTTACGCCAATTTTTGCAATATCAAGAACATCAGGCTGGTTAGCGCACTGGATTGAGCAGGTGAGCAATAACAAAATCTTTAGACCTACTCAAATTTATACTGGTTATAACACAAGAAAATACAATTCTGAATCTTAATAAATATTACCCAGTAAATAAGGTTGCTTAGAGCCTGTTATACTAGCATTATTGAACAAAGTTTCTTTTTGTCTCATATAAGCTAACCAAGCAAAAGCGGTAGACTCCATATTTTTCTCACTAACTATGTTTTTTAAAAGATCTGTTCTCTTTGAATTAGATAAGTCAAGGATTCCATGGATCAATAATTGATTAAAAGCACCTCCACCATAAATAAATAAATCAGTCGTCTTATTTTTAAATCTCTTGAGTTCATTCGATACAGTAATGATGGTAAGAAACGTCAGAGTTGCTAGAACATCAACATCACCAACTTTAGATATTTTACTTAAATGTTTCATCAGCCAGTCTTCATTAAATAATTCAAAGCCAGTACTCTTAGGATATTCTTTCTTGAAATATTTTTCACTTAACATTGACTTGAGCAGATTTGTATTTACATTGCCCAAAGATGCAAGTTTGCCATCTAAATCATATTCCATATCAAACTTTTTATTACACCAAAGATCCATAAGATAATTAGCAGGACCAGTATCATATGAGATAATTCTAGTATTGAGTGGTACTGTTATATTAGCGAAACCTCCGAGGTTAAGATAAGTCAGTTTTTTGTTTAGAATATTATTTAGATAGTTATGGAATAGACCTGCTAGTGGAGCCCCTTGTCCGCCAGCATCCATATCAGTTTGTCTGAAATCTGCAATAACTTTTATTTTTAATTTCTTCGATAATAATTCAGGGTCTCCAATAAAAGTTGTCTTTTTAAGATCAGGCCTATGATTCAATGTAATGCCCGGAAATCCCAATGCCTTGACATCCTTGTATGTCATTTTTTCTTTTTTTAGTGATTGCTTGACGCATTTTGATATAAGGGCGGTCACATCTAAATTTATTTTTTTTAAATCTTTAGGAGAACAATTATTTTTTTTAGCTAAGTTTATCTGTTCTTTTAGTCCATTGCTTAGCCTATATTCATTGAAGCTCCTAACTCTGATTTTGGAAGTGGTAATTGACGCTATCGATACATCAACAGAGTCAAGACTTGTCCCACACATTATTCCTATATAGTATTTAGACATTTCGATATAAAACAAACATAATTTATTATATAGTTTATTGAAAGAATATGAAAAACATTGATGAACAATTAGAAGTAATTAAATATGGTGCATCTGAGATAATTCAAGAAGATGAGCTGGTTAAGAAGCTTAAGTCTGGAAAGCGATTAATCGTTAAAGCTGGGTTAGATCCAACCATGCCGGATATGCATCTTGGGCATACAGTTGTATTAAATAAACTAAAACAATTTCAAGAATTGGGGCATCAAGTAGTTTTTTTGATAGGTGATTATACTGCAAATATCGGTGATCCATCTGGTCGTGATGTTACAAGACCATCAGTAGATTCAAATGCAATTAAAAAGAATGCAAAAATATTTGAGAAAGAAATTTATAAGATACTCTCAAAAAAAGACACTATTATTGAATTTAATTCAAAATGGTTAGGCAAGTTCAAAGCTATCGATCTTATTAATTTAGCTGCTTCACAAACAGTCGCAAGGATGCTGGAAAGAGATGATTTTGATAAAAGATACAAATCTAATAAACCAATTTCTATCCATGAATTTATTTATCCATTATTACAAGCATATGATTCTGTTCATTTGAAAGCGGATGTTGAGCTTGGAGGAACTGACCAGAAGTTTAATTTATTACTGGGAAGGAAATTACAAGAACAAAATAACATTGAGCCTCAAATATGCATAACTATGCCAATTTTAGAAGGATTGGATGGGGTCAAAAAAATGTCCAAATCATATGATAACTATATTTCAGTTAGTGATGAACCTAGTGATATGTTTGGAAAAATTATGTCTATTAGTGACGAATTAATGTGGAAATATTTTGATCTACTAAGCTCGCTTAAGCCCTCAGAAATTCGGTCGATCAAAAAATCAGTTGTAGATGATAATATAAATCCACGCGATCTAAAACTTAGATTGTCGGAAGAGCTTGTCACTAGGTTTTATGGAGAAAAAATTGGTAAGTCATGCACAGACAATTTTGTCAGTCGGTTTTCCAACAAAGAAATAACTGATGATATTAAGCTAAAAAAAATCAAAAAACCTGATAATTCTAATACCATTGATGTTATTACTCTGCTAACTAAGTCTCTTGGGATAATTGCAAGTACTTCCGAAGTGAGACGCTTAATTAAACAAAATGCTATAAAAATAGGTGGTGTAACCATAAATTCTATTGATTATCAATGTGTTAATAATAAAGAATTTCTTCTTCAAGTAGGTAAAAAAATTGCCTTAAAGGTTATAATAAACTAATTCAATTTTTCCCAAGAAAACAATAGCAACCTACGTTAAAGATAGGTATAATCACCTTCACGTGCTCAAAACGAAGCATGGCTTAGATGATCTGTAAAAATTTGGAATGATTTGTGCGTAGTGCCTGTATTTT
>MDSV01046744.1_pt1 | contig 11095 bp, 11 predicted proteins | sample 810851 | NCBI WGS metagenome assembly MDSV01 (sample SAMN05326640, study PRJNA326480) | marine metagenome | isolation source: seawater | place: Atlantic Ocean: North East | collected 2012 | reverse complement strand
TACGTTTACATTTTTTCACTCACGCTACGGCCGCCGCCGCCGCCGCCGCCGCTTTCACCGGTAGGCCCACGAGGGCGCCCCTGGACGCTCGACTCCTGCCATGCTTCGCTCCAGGAGCCCCTGTCGAGCCTCCCTGTGCGCCTCCAAGCGCCGCGACTTGCGCGTGTCCAACGCCTCGTGCACGGCGGCGCGCGGTATAAACGGCGGGATCAACGCGTCGTAGAGTTGGCCATACGTCCACGTACCCGGGTAGAGGATGCGGAGCATCTGGAGCGCCGCCATCTCCCTCGCCTCCCTGCGGTCGCGCCCCGTCCCAAAGGACGACAGCTCGTTGTAGGTGACGCGAAACTTGAAAATCGGATCCTGCACTGCCGCCTCCGCGCTTGCGAGCGGGAGCACTCCCGAAGTGTCCATGATGCACAGGTTCGTGAAGTTGCCCTCACTGTGCGCCATGACATGCTTCTGGAGCAAGTACGCGGCGCTCGCACACGCGCCGCTTTGGCGGACGTCCTCGCCGTACACGAGGTCGTCGTCCCACAAACTCATAGCCCACACCTTGTCTGTCGTCTGCACGTTGCGCCTCATGTGATCCAATCGGCAGGCATCCTGGCGCTGATGCCGAATTTCCTTTACGGCCGCTTTGAAGGTCCACGGCGTCTGCCACTCCTCGTCGTACGGCTCGTCCGTGGCATTTGTGGCACTTGCGGCGTCTTCCATCATGGCCCAGTATGCATGCAGCGACATGTGTCCGCAACGGCCCCTCAAAGCAGGCGTCACTCTAGGAATTTTTAAAGATACTAAAATCTCCACTCGCATGCTACGGCGGCTCAAAGTTCGCGTCGGAGATGATCTCGCGCAAATCTCCGACGGATACTTTGAGGCGCCGTGTGCTTGCCTTCCGACTCCGCAGAGCAGTGCCGCCATGTACGGCCAACCGTTGCACGGCCACGCGATGTTTGGCAGCATGCCCGCGCTCTTGGAGTTTCGGTGGCCGGATTTTGACGGCAAGGACGACAAGCGGCTCCTGGCGACCGCCATCGCGTGCGTCGACCAGCTGCCGGACACCACCCACGAAAACCGCGGCGCGCGCACGGCGGCAAAATACATGGCGCTCCTGAAGGAGGCACAGGAAGCGGTGGTTAAAGACGCCGTCGACATGGTCGGCATGGTGCCGGGCACCACCGACGAGAATCGCGCCGAGCGCGTGCTGGCGCTGTACGACCGCATGCTCGGCGACAGCGAGGCACAGCGCGTCGAGCAGGAGTAAGCGAGGCGATGCGGGCGGCGGCGAAGCGCAGCGCCAAGGAGGAGCAGGAGGACCCGACGTGGCGCCCGTACGGAGGGAAGGGGCGTGCGGGGAAGAGGTGGAAGGAAGTGGGAATAAGATTTTTTAAAGCAGCCCCAGCTCTACCTCTACCTCTACTCGCCACGCTCCGCGGCAAGCTTCATGGGACAGATGTGTCCTTTGCGAGGCTGCCCACAGGCAGCACAAAGATTCCGTCGGCTGCGTAGCCCCCTCTCCGTCGAGGCGTGCAGCTCAAGGCGCGCACGCTGCGCCTTGGCCGCTGCGTACGTATGTGAGACGCCTTGCTTGGCGAATGTCCGCAGGATGTGCCGCTTGCGCTGATGCGCGTCCATGCCGGCAACCGTCGCCTCCGCGTCGAGCACGCGCAGCAGCTCCTTTTCACTCTCGCTCCAGCGGTTGCCCTTTTCCGCCTTTTCTTGCTGCGTCCATTTGCGCCGGCCCGCGCGGATGGGTTTTGGCTTCGGGGGCGGCGCGCCCGCCCACGAAGCGGCGGTCCTCGCGTTGTGGTGGAGGAGGGGCCGCGTTGGCTCCGCCTGAAGCCACGCCACCTCGCCGTCGACGCGGTGCAGTCGCTCTTGGAGCGGGGCGAGGGCAACCTCTTGGACCGCGGCCGGCGCCGGCGGGGCCGGCGCCGGCGGCGCCAGCACCGCAAAGAAGGCGTCAATCTCCTCGTGGACGCGCGCCGGGCCGAGGTAGCGCGCGACGGCAAGCGCCGCCTGGGCCCGGCACTTGAACCAGCCGAGGTAGACCCCACCCTTGACGCCCGACCACACCCTCGCTTCGAACCCCCCCTTCGTCCCAGGACACACGTATTTGAAGCCCGACGCGCCGTTGGACGGGACCAGCAAAAGCCCCTCCGTGGCCGCCGCCGCCTCGGCTTGCCACTGCGCGATCAAAGCATCCTCCGTGTACGCCGCCTTACGCTCTTGCTTCTGCGCCTTCTTCTCCGCCGCCTTCTCCGCCGCCTTCCGCTTTGACTCCTCAACCCTTCGTGCGATTTCCGCTGAGCGGTCCTCCACCAGCCGCTGATGCTCATCCGACATGTTGGATGGGCGCGCGAGACCCACCTGAATCCTCCCCGCGAGCGAGTCCATCGTCGAATGCGTCTGCAGACCTGCGCGCAAAAAGAAAGAGGGCCACGGCGCTCGACTTGTCGAAGCGTACGGCGCCTCAAAGTAAGCGTCACTCTAGGAATGTTTGCTGGTACGAAAATCTCGCGCGAGATCGTTTTTTGCGACGCGAGCTTTGAGGCGCCGTACGGACTTTGCGTTGCTCACGCGCTTCGCTTTGTCTCCGCCATGAATTCGACCCCTTCGAATGCCAGCGGCGCGCCGCTCGTCTTTACGGACCCCGAGTTTCAGGCGTCGAGCAACTTCAACGGCGCGATCGCGGGCTACGTGTTTCGCACCGGCGTGCACGGAGTTGGGTACTACTTTGACATTCCGCCGCAACCGCACCCTTCGACGTTGCCACCTCAGGGGCCGCCCGCGGCGCCTCTGCCGCCGCCACAGTCACTCCTACTGCCGCAGCCGCCGGTGCACATGTCGGGGCCGGTGGCGCCGCCGCCGATGCCGCAAGCGTCGCTCTTGTCGGCCTTTACCACGGCGCCCGTGTGGTACGGTTTGCAAGGGGCGGCCCCGAATCACGACGGCGACGAGGAGTTGGTGAAGCAAGCTTGGGATCGTTCGCGCAAGGCTGCCAAAGACGCACAGGAGTTGTCGTGCGAGGTGCGGGTTCTCCAGACAAGGGAAGAGAATCTGCGGCTCGCCACGCCGGCAACGGATCCCGGACTCGGCCTGGCCAAGGGGCAGCAGTTTCTGATGCTGCCCCACGAGACGTTGCCGTACCTGCTGTGCGAGGCGTACCGCGTCGCCAAGGGCAACGACCCGCTCTCGGTCCCCAATCCCAGCGAGATGTTTGAACTTGCTACGTGGTGTTGCAAGGGCGGGTACGCGGACGACAACAAGCTGCGCGAACTCGTGGAGGGAGGGGCCCTCCGCCCCGCGAGCCTCCGTCCGCGCATGCTGTCGGGCTGGCGCTTTCCCGACGGCGGGGTGGCCGTGTCGTTCACGATGGTCTCGGCGGCGGAACGCGACCCCGTCAAACTCGCGTGCGACCGCGCGCACGCGCACTTTCTTCCGCCGACCGTCGTGTACGCGCTGCGCATGGATCCGCGGTTCCGCAAAATGTTGGCCGACGAGCTGATCGACGCGCAGAGCGAGGAGGAGGCGGAGCGGTGCGTGGAGCTGGGCGCCATTCTCGACGCGGCGACCGGCCTTGGCGACACCGCTTCCGGGGCGCAGACGGTCAAGTGGGCGAGCGAAGTCAAGCGGTTTGCCACACCGCACGCGGGGATGCAGAAGAAGGGACGCCCGTGGGTGCCAACGTCGGCGTGGTCCCCGGGGCAGGCGCTGCGCGGCTGGACCCCGTCGATGATGCCGGAGGGCAACGTTCCCATGCCGTCGAATTGCTTGTACCCCGGTGGTACCGGGAGTCGCGTCGTCTTTGGCGTCCCCTTTGACTACCACCGCCCGGCGATGGACGACGCGGCGCGGCGTTCACAAAACGCCGCATACACGCCCTTCCTGGCATCGCACAAGCAATTCGACGAGATGGACGTTGCCGACCTCGTGTTGGCCCTCGACCTGATGGAGGCAAACTCCGAAACTTTGTGGCTCGACGCCGTTCGTGCGCGCGACGCCGTATCGCCGGCGCGCTAAGCCGGTAGCGAATTGATAAAAAATACAGCTGTGTGACGTTAACGTTTGCACTCCCGACCATGGACCTTCTCGCGGAAAAGGCGCGCAAACTGGCGGCGCGTCGCCAGGCCGCCAAGAAGTTGTCCTCGGACGTGGACGCAGAGCTGCGCAGCAGCGCCGGCTGTTTTCCCTGCGCCCTCTTCCGCCGGAAGCAAGAGGCCTCCTCGGTTGCGGACGTGGACGCGGCGGGCGCGACGGCCGCGGCAAACGGCTCCGAGGCGCGCGTCAAGGCGGGCGCGGCGTCGGCGCTCTTTGGCCTGGCCAAGAAGCAGGCCTCGCCGGTCGACAAGCTCGCCGAAGCGGCGGAGGCGGTGGCGCAGCGCGCGGTCGCACTGGAGACCAAGGTGGGCGAGGGCCGGGCGGAGGCGCGCGCGCTGATGATGGGCGGCCAGAAGAAGGCGGCGCTGCGGCAGATGCGGCGCGTCAAGATGATCGAGGGCCAGCTGGCGAGCGTGCAGAGCGCCGCCGACGCGCTCGAGCAGCAGCAGCTTGTGCTCGAGCAGGCGGCGCTGCAAAAGGAGATGACGACGGCGCTGTCGAGCTCGGCCAAGGGACTCAAGAAGTCGAAGAAGCTGCTGAGCCAGGCGGAGACGGCGGTGGAGGACGCGAGCGAGGCGCGCGACGCGGCCGACGACCTCAGCAACGTGCTCGCCGAGTTTACGACCACGTCGATGCTGAGCGCCGACGACGACGAGCTGCTGGCGGAGCTCGAGGAGATGGCGGCGGAGGGAGGCGGCAACTCGGGCGACGGCGGCGACGAGGCGGACGAGGCGGACGCGGCGGGGGACGAGGCGGCGCGCGCGGCGCGCGACGCCGCGGAGATTGAGCGGCGCGACCGGGCGTGGCGCGAGGCCGAGGCAACGCGCGCGCGCATGCCCAAGGTGCCGTCGTCGCGCGCGGGCAAGCACCGGAGCAACGGCAAAGCCGTGGAGAAGCAGGAGCTTTTAGCAGCAGAATAACTCATGGCAACCATCTACGCCACAATAGGAGACGGCTCGCCCAGCATGCAGCGCAATTCGCGCAGGACAAGCGGAGCCTCCCTGTAGACATCGGGGACTTTGTAAAGGCTCTTGTAGTGGGGAAAGTTGTAGTCCATGTCGGAGAGCGTGTACCGAAGAACGACGGCGGCAGCCACCGCGGGCTGCTTCATCCGACAGTAGACGCTGGAAAGCACAAAGAGGCCGAGCACGTGGTCGGCACGGGCTTGGAGGTGCTCGGGCGGCGCGACCACCTCGCTGCACAGCACGCGCAAGATGTAAAACGGGGAGGCCCTCGGAAGCTGCCACTTGAGCGCCTCTAAGAGCAGGAGTTCATACTTGAGCAAGTCGGTAGGCTTCTTGGGTGCAATGTAGTAATTCTCCGTGAGTTTGCTCGCGAGCGCCGTCGCTGCCCGCGCGATTTCCAGCACTTGTGTTTCCCCAAGGCTCCCCGTCGCCAGCGCGGCTTCGAGAATTTGGTTGCCAACGCACGCAATGCGGTGGGCGTGCGGCCGGAGCTCGTCCGTTTGCATTGCCGAGTCTCTCGCGTCGCAAAGGAGGTCAAAGCGGAGATCGGCATCGTACCAAGGGCAGGCGGCGATGGCTTGCTGAAAGAGCGTGGGGCCTTCCGCGCGGAGCTCCGCGACGACTGAGTAAAAATCTAGTAAATGCATCGGCTCTAGGTTTGCGCCCGCCATCGGCGGCCATGCGCCGTCGACGCCCGCATCCGACCACGACCTCGGCTACGGCGCCTCATTGCACGGCGCACGCGAGATGTAAATCTCCGCAGACGAATTTGCCCGCTTCACTTTTTCTTGGTCTTCTTCAGGTCCTCGAGCTCCTGGCGCAGCCCTTTCGACATGGCCAGGATTTTGAGCATCTGGTTGTTCTTGGCAATGTCCAGGTCCGCGTTGCCGACGCCGTCGTCGCGGCAGGCGCTGAGCGTCAGCAGCGTCCGGCTTTTTTGAAGCACCCGCAGCTCGACGTGGCGCTGGATCAGAGGGTCCATGGAGTGCTGCTCGTAGTGGAGCTGCATCTGCTTCCACGGAATACGGGGCGTCTCGGAGCCCTCGCGGCGCGCCGGGCCGGCCACGTCGCGCTCGTACACCTCGGCGGCGTCGCGGTACACCGTCTCGTCGGCAACCTTGCCGAGGTTTTCGCGGAGAAAGTCGTCGACGGGGTTCATGGACGCGGCGAGGATGCACGGCAGGCAGTGAACGCCGTTGAGACGGTGGAGGCGCGAGTTCTGGCTGTTCGACCCCGGCATGGCCGAAGAACACGCCGACTCGGAATAGGCGTCGTCCGCGACCCCGTCGTCGTCGTCGTCGTTGTCGGCGGCGTGCGACGGACCGCCAAACGCCGCCTCGTGCATCAGGCTGTCCAATTGGTCCTTGTTCAAGCCCTGTGGCTGTGCTCGCTTCGACCCGTCCTTCTTCTTGCGGCGCTTCTTGGCCTCCGCTTGGACCTCTTCCTCGTACACCGAGTCGGCCCCATCGGCGAGCGAGTAGAAGCGCTGCTCGAGTTCGGTTTGCGAGATGGGTCGATTCTTCGGGCCGTCCTCCTCGGCGCCCGGGGGCACCTTGGCGCCGACAAGCACCTTTTCGCCGCGGGCTCGTTTGAACACGGGGTTTTCCGACAAGGAGGACGCCGGCAGCGAGACGCCGCGCGCCGCCGGAGGCTCCGACGAGGCGACCGACTCCGCAGCGTCGGGCTCTATCATGGCGCCGCGGGTCGCACTCTACGCGTTAGTGGCACTCAAATGATTCTTAGCGACACGTCTCCCCTCGTGCAAACCGCATTGTTTTACGCCTCAATGTCGCCGGCGCCGCCCGCCGCCGCCTGCTTCATCTTCTTCTCCTTCGACGGCTTCGACTTCTTGATCGCCTTGTCCGCCTTGTCCGCCTTGTCCGCCTTGTCCGCCTTCTTGGTCTTCTCCTTGTCCGCCTTCTTCGCCTTCGGTGCCTTCGTCGCGTCCTTTGCCCCCTCGGAGAGGGACGTCTTCGACTCGTCCTTCTTCGTCGTCGACGGCTTGTCGGGGCCGACAAAGATCTGCGTCTTGCGGATCGCCGCCGCGTCGAAGATCTTGGAGTCGGCAATCTCCATGGCGACGCCCATCATCTTGCGGTTGATGCGCGTCAGCGGCGCGCCGTCTTTGCCGGCGCGCTCGACGTAGCGCGCGTACGTGCCGCACTCGGCGGTGTAGCTCTGCAGAAAGTGCGACAGCATCGCCTTCGCGCCCGCAGAAAAGGTCGGGAAGGCGACGGAGAGCTCCGGCTCCTCCGGACACCACGTGCGGTACACGGCGCTGCGGTCGCGCAGCTCCAGGGCGCTGTGCATCATCGCGCCCGAGGCCGCCACGTTGAAGGCGTGCTTGTTGATGAAGGTAAACTTGTTCTCGGGGCGGAAGGTCATGTCTTCCCCCTCCTTGAACGGGTTGGCACGCGTCACCTCCTCGCCGGGGCGGTGCCGCATCATCGGCGCCTTGGAGGCGAGGCCCCAGGTGTTGGACCGCGCGGTATTCACCGCCCGGGAGCTCTTCCGCAAGTTGGTCTTGTACTTCGTCTCGGCACCCATGGCGTGTGGAGCGTGTTGGGTCGGTCGGTCGGTCCGTCGGTCGGTCGGTCGGTCGGTGTGTGCACTTCTACGCGCCCGCCCCCGTGGGCAGAGGCTAGCGGCCGGACGGCGTCCGTCATATACCGCTCAGAATCGCTCCAACTCGCGTTTTTTGCAAGGGTGACTTAAAGCTCTAAATGCTCAAACAGCACCGCCACCGATGGTAGGTGGTTGGAGAGCATGAGCAGCGCGAGCGACACGTCCTTCAGCGCGTGCTCCACCTGCAGCGAGCCGTTGGTCCACGTCGGAAACGCCGCGAGCATCGACTCGGTGGTGACGCCGTGGTCGTTTGGGTCCGTCGCGCGCTGCATCGTTCGCACTCGTTTCAGGATGGCGGGGAGGGGCCTCGGGGGCGGCGCGACCGGCGTGGGCGCCACGACGTCGGCGAGCAGCGTACGCACAAAGACCACGGGCCCGGTGTTGAGGATGGCGGCGAGCACAAACCCGATGACGACGCAGCATCCCATGGCGCAGGTGCACAGCGCAATCTTGGAGCAGGCCGTCGAATTCTGAAGCCGCGGCGGCTCCATGTGGTACTCGGCCGCGCCCGCCGCCTCGAGGTCGACTGCGGAACGCTCGTGATCGCGGTCGCGGTCGCGGTCTCGGTCGCTGCATCGCTTGCGTTCGATCAGCGGCTCGCCCTCCATCTGCACGTCGAGTCGGAAGAAGCCGCGGTTGTGCACGCTGGAGTGGTGCGACATCCATCGTCAACGCTGTCGCGGCGTCGCGCCACATAACAAACTAGCGGGGAAACGAAAGAAAGGCGGTCTGGCGCGGGACGGCGCGATGCTCACGCTCCACCCGGCCACCATGCAGCTGCCCCAGCAGCGCGTGCGTGGATTGGAGGCCTGGATTCGCAACCAGGCTGCCGCGCGCGGCCGCGGACGACACGCCGTGCAGCCCGTCGGCGGCGCGGCGGGTCCGCAGGTGACCTTTGCGCGCAGCGACTGCCCCGACGAGGAGAGCCAGGGCCTGCTGAGCGGCAACTCCAAGAAGACGGAGTATGTGAGCGTTCGCCTCGGCTGGGTGGGCGGGATCATGGGAGGCACCTTGATCCTGGTGTCGCTGCTGGCGATCGCCATCGTCGTCTTCATGCTCGCGTTCGCGCAGATGGCGAGCGCCATGATCACCGACGCGCAGACCGCGTTTGTGCCGACGGGCATGAAGTTGCTCGATTCGGTCGACACGATTGCCGAAGAGGCGGTTTCCATTCTCCAGCACGGCCACAACATCTCCGCGCAGACGGACACCGTTGCGGCCGTGGGCGCCGCCGACATCCTGACGCTGCTCAACAGCTCGGCGGCGCTGTCGACACGCGTGCAGCATCTTCTTGCGCACCCCAAATTAGAGATACAACTAAAAGATTGAAAATTTCATGCTTCAATCTGCTTCGTGTTCACGAGCTGCTGGAACAGTCGCGCAAACTGATCCTGCGACAGCTCGGCTTCTTCGACGCCGACACTCGCGGGTTCAATGGTCCCCTTCGGGTCGCGGGGCCACACCGTATCCATTGGAAACGGCACACGGTGGGTCCGGCCATTGTCGTCGTCGTCGTCGCCGCCGTCGCCGCCGCCGCCGCCGCCGCCGCCGCCGTTGCCGTCGTCAAACCACTCCTCCTCTGACAGCGGAAGCTCCTGCGTCGCCATGTCCTCGTTGTCCACGGCAACGCCAACAGCAGCGCCCCCCTGTGCCTCGACGGACCTTTTCGCGCCCAGGGGCGTGAGAAACTTTGCATCGCAGAGCCACTGCCTCGCCTCCGCAAGCGTCTTCGCCTCACACGCATACGGCGACGTCTTCGACGCGAGCGTCGCCGCTTTCAAACACCGCGAGTTTGCCGGGACGGCGGCGAGCAAAGAGCGAAACGCCATGTCCATAAAGTCCTCCGGGTCGAGGTCGAGGCCGTTGCGCTGCTGCGCGCGAACCTCCATGACCCAATCCTTAACGTACGGACGCACGAGCAGAAGGTCCATCTCCTCCATGATGCCCCCAAGGATGACGGCGTCCAGCGTCCCCGCCGACCGCAGCGCAATCGCGCGCCCGCCCGTCTTCTTTGCCGCCGCGATCCAAAAGTCCGTGCCGTGGTGGTACGCCTCGGACAAGACGTCCTCGCACCCGACCGCGTAGATCGTGATGCCCCGGGCTGCCATCTTGTCGAGCACGACGAACGGGTCCATGTGTGGGATTCCCCTTGGAAACGCGTCCTCTACCTCCCCAAGGCCGTGCGGCGGCGCATCGCCAATGAGGAAGCACATCTTGGCCGCGTCCGCCCGCCAGTCCAGGTCGAGCGTCGCCGCCAGCCCGGCCTCCACCGCCTCCGGCCCGTCGCCGCCCCCCTTTGCGCTGACTTCCGACAGATACTTTTGCAGGTCATTCATCTTTTCGGTGAGTTTGTACGTCTTTGTCACGAACGCGTCCTGGTAGTCGTGTTGCGGATGGTCGCGGTAGGCGACCATCCCGAAGCGAACATTGTAGTGTTCCACGTCGTTCAGCTGCGCCGCCACGGTGGAGATCGTCTTCTTCACGCGGTGCAGGTAGCTATCCATGGACCCGGTGACATCTAAGCAAAGAACGACGTCCACCGGGCGTTTCCACTTTTTCTCGTGGGCGTTGAACCCCCACCGCGGTTCCGTCCCGGACGGCGCAGTAAAAAATCGGTCTTGGAGTTCCCCCGCCCCGAGGCTGCGGTACCGTGGCGGGGACGGCGGCGAGTCGGGGGCCGCGGCGAGGCTGCGATATGCTGCTGGGTCCATGCACGCCGCGTGCGGTCCGCGTAGGATGGCCACGGCGGCTCAAAGCTGAGGTGTGCGCGAGATTGCAATCTCGCGTGGTTTCCCGCTTTGAGTCGCCGTGGCGCTTTGGCGCGGCCGACGCGCAAAAAGGATTGCCGACGCCAACCGAGAGACGCGATGGCGATGGACGACGAGTATGACGCGCGCTGCAACAACCTGGGCGACGACTTCAACGAAGGCGTACCTGGGGTCACGCCGCTGTGCAACACCGAGGTGGAGGTCATTCTCTCGCGCGTACGCGAAGAGCAGACCCTGCGGGCTCAAAAGCCCAAAAAGGCACAGACGGCCTCGGAGCAGTACCTGTCCAAGCTTCGGCTCTTTGACTCTGCCGGCGACGTGCAACGGATTCGCAGCATGTTCACGAGCGCCTCGACCAAGTTTACCAACTTCGAGGTGGCGTCGCTGTGCAACCTTTTGCCGGAAGACTTGCACGAGGCGCGGACCTACTTGCCGTCGCTGATCAGCACCCCGGAGCGGCCCGTGGACGACCAGGAGCTGCAGACCATCCTCACGTTTGCGCGTCACAACAGCCACTTTCGTCCGCCGCAGCCGCAGCCGTCTGACGTCGACGGCGACGGCGACGGCGACGGCGACGGCGACGGCGACGGCGACGGCGACGGCGACGGCGACGGCGACGGCGCAAACGCAAAC
>MDSV01015761.1_pt1 | contig 11095 bp, 10 predicted proteins | sample 810851 | NCBI WGS metagenome assembly MDSV01 (sample SAMN05326640, study PRJNA326480) | marine metagenome | isolation source: seawater | place: Atlantic Ocean: North East | collected 2012 | reverse complement strand
TGATTTTTCGCATCTTTGCAGGCAAACTATTTTAATGCCGATTATTTCAAAGAAAGGTGCAAACTTACCCACCTCACCCATTCGAAAGCTAGCCAAGCAGGCCAATTTGGCTAAAGAACGAGGTATCGAAGTATTTCACCTAAATATTGGGCAGCCTGATTTGGCTAGCCCCAAAAGTGCATTAAACGCCATTAGAAATTTCTCCGAGAACGTTGTCGCATACGGACCTTCTGAGGGAACTGTATCCTTTCGCAACAAGCTGGTTTCTTATTACCAACAGCACCAAATAGAAATTGATGCGGAAGATATACTGGTAACTACAGGGGCTAGTGAGGCTATTATTATGGCACTAGACTGCATCACCAACGAAGGCGATGAACTTATCATACCAGAGCCATTTTATGCCAACTATGAAACATTTGCTGCATCCTGCGGTGTTAAGGTTGTGGGTATCCCATCATCGTTTGAGAGTCAGTTTTCACTACCCCGTATTAAAAACATTGAAGCGGCAATAACTCCAAAAACAAGAGCGCTTTTTATCTGCAATCCAAACAATCCGTCTGGCTATGTTTACAGTAAAGAGGAACTTGAATCGCTGGGGCAACTGGCTGTAACCCATGATTTATTCTTTATTGTTGATGAAGTATACCGAGAGTTTGTTTACGACGGCCACGAACATATCTCCGTAATGCATCTCGAAAAGCTTTCCAAGCATGCTATACTCATAGACTCCATGTCTAAGCGCTACAGCATGTGCGGAGCTAGAATAGGTTGCCTTATTACAAAAAACAAAGAGGTTACACAAGCTGCGCTAAAGTTTGCCCAATCGAGATTATGCCCACCCACCATTGCACTTCACGCCTGTGAGGCTGCACTTGACGAACCGCAACAATATTTGGATGATGCCATCGAAGAATACCAAAAGCGAAGAAAAACCGCAATTGAGCATTTAACTAAAATTGAAGGGGTAAAGGTATCCTTACCCAAAGGCGCATTTTACTGTTTGGTCAAACTTCCAGTTAGCGATAGTGATCATTTCGCCAAGTGGATGCTTGAGTCGTTCCAAGACAAGGGTGAAACGCTTATGATAGCTCCCGCAAATGGATTTTTTTCTGGAGAAACAGCAGGAAAAGACATGATACGCATTGCCTTTGTGTTAAATTCAACAAAACTAATTCGCGCCATTAGCCTTTTAAAACTTGGATTAGACGCTTATCAAAAGTAAGCCCATGAAAAAAAATAATACGGTTTCACTACAAGAATATAATACGTTTGGTGTTGCGGCATCAACCCCTCTTTTTGTTGAAATCAAATCAAGTTTGGCCTTACAAGAAAAGCTAAAAGACGAGGCCTTTAAAGATGCGCTTATTCTTGGTGGCGGAAGTAATATTTTATTCTTAGCGGATCTTTCAAAGCCTGTTATTAAAATTTCGATCCCTGGAATTCGAATCATCAACGAAACCGAACAAATAGCCGTAGTTTCTGCTGGAGCAGGAGTAGTTTGGCACGATTTGGTCATGTGGTGTGTTGCCAATAACCTGGGAGGTATTGAGAATTTAAGCCTCATCCCTGGCTTGGTCGGTGCTGCACCTATTCAAAACATAGGCGCTTATGGCGTTGAATTAAGCGATGTTTTCTACGATGCGTTGTGCATCAATCGCAAAACAGGAGAATCAAGAATTTTCAATGTCAAAGATTGTGATTTTGGCTACAGAGATTCTGCATTTAAAAATGATTTAAAAGACGCTTACGTAGTTACCGCAGTAAGGTTGGCACTAACCAAAAAAAATCATAATCTAAAAACAAACTATGGTAATGTAAAAGAAACATTAGCGCAAATGGGTATAACTAAACCCAATATTGAAGATATTTCCAAGGCGGTTGTTCAAATTCGAACTAACAAGTTACCCGATCCAAAAAAATTAGGAAATGCGGGGAGTTTCTTCAAAAACCCCATTGTACCGAAAGGCGAATGCGCACGTCTACTTCTACAATATCCCAATATGCCTCACTATCACATAGATAGTAATTTTGATAAAATCCCTGCGGGTTGGCTTATTGAACAGGCCGGTTTTAAAGGACTCAAAAAGGGGAAAGTAGGCATGCACGACAAACAAGCTTTGGTATTGGTCAATTATGGCACTCTTTATGGAAAATTGCTGTGGAAACACGCCAAATTAGTAATGGAAGGGGTTGAAAAAAAGTTTGGTATTTCTCTCGAACCAGAAGTCAATCTTATACGTTAATTTTTTAGCTACATTTAAAACATGGAACTTTTTATAATTACCTTGATTCTTTTGAGCCTTGCTTTTGCAGGAATTGCTATAAAAATTTGGGCTAAAAAGGGAGGCGAATTTGCTGGAACTTGCGCAAGCCAAAGTCCCTTTTTAAATAAAGAAGGTGAACCCTGTAGCCTCTGTGGAAAGTTACCCAATCAGCAAACGGACTGCGAACTTCCCGATCCAAAAAACAACTAATTCAGTGGCACAAGCAGCTGTGCTTATCGAAAAAATTAAGTTGGCACAAGACGGTGATCAGCATGCCTTTCGCTATTTGTTGGAGTATTTTTGGAATGATGTTTATGGCTTTATGATACAACGTACACAAAATGAAAATGAAGCCGAGGACCTCACCATACGCTGTTTTGGAAAGGCATTTGAAAAAATATTGACATATAACGAAGTTTATGGGTTCAAAACATGGCTTACAACCATTGCCAAAAACTTACACATTGACCAAATAAGAAAAAAAACAAATTCAAATATATCTACAGAATCCAGCCAAGAAGTGGCACAGAAAATTGCAGACAGTGCGCCTGGTCCAGAAGACGATTTAATTCGAAAACAGCGGCTAGAAACACTCCTCAATACCATAAAAAATCTAAAGCCACGCTATCGAGAAGTGATACAATTGAAATACCTCCAAGAGTTGAGTATCAAACAAATGGCTGAAAAACTCAAAAGCAGTGAAAGTACCGTCAAAGTCAAACTGATGCGTGCCCGAAAATTACTGGCTGAAATTCTAGCAACTCAACATAACTAAGGTGATTTCTATATTTAAAAAGCTAGGCCCTGGATTGCTTTTTGCTGGTGCTGCTATTGGTGTATCCCATCTGGTTCAATCCACGCGAGCAGGTGCTGATTTTGGTTATGGCCTAATATGGGCGTTGCTTTTAGTGAATATCGTCAAATACCCATTCTTTCAATTTGGACCACGCTATGCCATGGCGACAGGTGAAAGCCTTTTAGAGGGCTATAAACGCTTGGGAAAAGGGGTTCTAGCAGCCTACTATATACTGAATTTGGGAACCATGTTTACCATACAAGCCGCCGTAACTTCGGTAACAGCGGGTATAGCTGCAAGGCTATTGGGCTTAGATGCCAATATGTGGGTATCGTTTGTTGTCGCCCTTTTTTGCTTTGCTGTATTGTGGCGCGGTCGCTATGGATGGTTGGACAAAAGCATGAAAATCATTGTTTTAGTTTTAAGTATTAGCACCTTAGTTACCGTGATATTTGCTTTGGGTCAAAACACGGAACTTCCCATTGTACAACGCCTTCCAGAAAACACATTAGAATGGACATTTCTGATCGCCTTTATGGGTTGGATGCCCGGACCTATGGACATTTCGGTTTGGCATTCGCTTTGGGCAATCGAGAAGAAAAAAATAAACCCTGAAACAAGTTTAAAATCTTCGCTCTTTGATTTTAATTTAGGCTATTTGGTTACCCTTATTTTAGGTCTGTGTTTTATTGTTCTTGGTGCAACGGTAATGTATGATGCAGGTATTTCTTTTTCTCCAAATGGTGCCTCATTTGCAGGTCAGCTGATTGGACTTTACACCTCGCTTATGGGCAGTGGTTGGTTTGTGGTTATCGCATTAGCTACCCTTACCACCATGATCAGTACCACACTCACCACACTAGATGCTTCGCCAAGAGTAATGGCACATACCTCAAAGTTGTTAAAAATACCTGTTTTGCAGAAACAACAAAGCTGGCTCTTGATTTTAACACTAGGTACTTGTTTGATTTTTTTATTCTTAGCCTCTGAAATGGGACTATTGGTTAAAATTGCCACCACACTCTCCTTTATAACAGCCCCTTTTTATGCAGCTTTAAACTTGCGGTTGGTCACTAGTAAACACATCCCTTTAGCACACCAACCGAAAAGGTGGCTCCAAGTGGCTAGTGTATTGGGTATTTTGTTCCTTTTGGGCTTTAGTGGAGTTTACTTGTCCGTAATTTTTTGATTAGTGAAACTGTTTCGTAATTTTGTAGGCTAAATTGCTATATGTCAGAAACTACCACCACGCAAGCGCCCGCAAGAACTCCAAAGCCAAAATGGCTAAGAGTCAAACTTCCTACAGGAAAGAAATACACGGAATTACGCGGATTGGTTGACAAATACGAGTTGCATACCATTTGTACTTCGGGAAGTTGTCCCAATATGGGTGAATGTTGGGGTGAAGGTACAGCAACATTTATGATATTAGGAAACATCTGCACGCGTTCTTGCGGTTTTTGTGGTGTTCAAACAGGAAGACCCGATACCGTGGATTGGGCAGAACCAGAAAAAGTAGCGCGTTCCATCAAGATTATGAGCATCAAGCATGCTGTTATTACTTCTGTTGACCGTGACGATTTGCCGGATCAAGGGACAATAATTTGGACCGAAACCGTAAAAGCCATTAGAAGGATGAACCCCAACACTACGCTTGAAACCTTAATTCCCGATTTTCAGGGCAGAGAGGATTTACTAGATCGTATTGTTGAAGTTGCACCAGAAGTAGTGTCACATAATATGGAAACCGTTCGCAGACTTACACGCGAAGTGCGTATACAAGCAAAATACGACAGAAGCTTAGAGGCACTCAAATATCTCAAAGAACAAGGCGTACACCGCACAAAATCTGGATTGATGCTAGGTCTTGGTGAGACTGAAGAAGAGGTCATTGCCACTATGGAAGATTTACGCAATGCAAAGGTTGACATCATTACCCTTGGGCAGTATTTGCAACCGTCCAAAAAACACTTGCCCGTTGCTGATTTTATTACCCCAGAACAGTTTAAGAAATACGAGGTATTGGGCAAAGAAATGGGCTTTCGCCACGTAGAAAGCGGCGCATTGGTACGTTCTTCTTACAAGGCGCACAAGCATATTAAGTAGTTAATTTTCAATTGCAGATTGAACTAGCTCTAAAAATGCGCCCTCCTTATCTAAGAATCCAATACCTATCTCAATAGTATGACATTGCGCTAGTGTATAAGTAGCCAAGCGCACTGCATCTTTTTCGGTCGTTAATATCGGCTGCCGCATGGCCTTTATGGATGCGATTTCTTTTTTACTAAAATCATGATGATCGGGATAGGACAAATGTGTGAACTCAGCGCCTTGGCGCTTTAAAAACTCAACCAGGGGGCTTGGGTTAGCAATCCCCGTAAGCAATACAAAAGGAGTTTTGATAAATTCATCTAAAGGTATTTCTGCTGCACCGCGAACATGCGTGCCGTATTCCAAGGTGGTAAAAAAGAGTTTTTGGTGTGGTGCTATGCCTAATTTCGCCTTGTAGGCGTTTTTGGTTTCTTCGTCAAGTGATGTGGGACATTTTGTTACGATCACCACATCGGCTTGCTGGGCTGCTGTGGCAGGTTCTCGCAAATTTCCAACGGGGAGCAACGCGTCAGAAAACCAAGGCCTAGTATAGGTCGTTAATACTATTTTAAAAGTCGGTTGCAGTGCCAGGTGTTGAAACGCATCGTCTAAAAAAATGGCTTTGAGTGAAGGTTTTTGGGCAAGCATTTTTACAATTCCCTTTGGACGGCTTTCACAAACAGCTACAAATACATTTGGGTGCTTTTGAGCCAACATCAACGGCTCATCACCAACATCAGAAGAAGGGGCAGTTGAACGAACAGCCAAAAATCCTTTGGACTTGCGTCCATAGCCACGGCTCAACACGCCCAATTGCTTTTTTTGAGAGAAATAGCGTAGCAAGAAGTCGACCATAGGCGTTTTTCCTGTGCCTCCAGTAGCTAGATTCCCAACCACAATTGTAGGAATGGGTGCCACATAGCGTGAAATAACCCCTGTAGCATAAAGCTTTTTACGAAGCACAACGGCTCCTGCAAATAAAATTTGAAAGGGAAACAACGCTTTTTTACAAATTGCCATGAAAACAAAAGTAGAACTTTTATCTTTGGAACAATGACAGTACGCGAAATAACAAATTGTTTAGAAACATGGGCACCCCTTGCTTATGCAGAGGATTTTGATAATGTGGGACTTCTGGTTGGTAGCCATACTCAGAAAGTTAAAAAAGTAATGGTAACCCACGATGCTCTTGAAGAAGTGATTGATGAGGCCATTGCTGAAAATTGTGAGCTTGTTGTATGCTTCCACCCAATTATTTTTAAAGGGCTGAAAAAACTTATTGATTCGTCTTATATTTCAAGAGCTGTCACAAAAGCTATTAAGCACAATATATCCATATACGCCATTCACACCGCCCTAGATGTACAACTCAACGGAGTTAACGCAGGCTTAGCCAATGCGTTGGAGCTGAAAGAAAGAACCGTTATTCAGTCTGCTAAAGGAACCATACAAAAACTCAATACCTATGTGCCCAAGAAACAACTAAAGACGGTACAGGATGCCTTATTTGCTGCAGGAGCTGGATCTATAGGCCAATATGAAGAATGTAACTTTACCGTTGTCGGGGAAGGTAGCTTTAAGCCGCTTAAAGGCAGTAAACCTTTTGTTGGTACAAACAATACCCGTCACACAGCCGAAGAAATACAATTACAAATGATTTTTCCAAAGCATATACAAGGTAAGATAATCAAAGTATTATTAGAAGCACACCCCTATGAAGCGGTTGCTTATGAGATTACAACATTGGAAAATAGCAGATCTGATTTGGGAATGGGTTGTATTGGCAATTTACCCACATTCATGCGTGAATCTGATTTTTTGAAAAAACTAAAGGATATTTTAGGTACTCCTGTTTTAAGACACAGTTCTCTTTTAGGAAAACATATAAAGCGTGTGGCCATACTAGGTGGTTCAGGAAGTTTTGCTATTGAAAGTGCGATGATAAAAGGTGCAGATGCCTACATTACTGCTGACCTTAAATACCATGATTTTTTCAGGGCTGAGGCAAGCTGTTTGCTGGTTGATGTTGGGCATTATGAAAGTGAGCAATTCACCAAAGCAACAATTATGGCGCATCTTATGAAAAATTTCCCTAATTTTGCGTTCATTTCATCTAAAAAATACACCAATCCTGTTCATTATTTCTAAATTATGGCAAAAAAGAAAGTTGAAACAAATATCGAAGAAAAACTTCGGGCACTATACAATCTACAACTGATTGACACACGCATAGACGAAATTCGAAATGTAAGAGGCGAATTACCTTTAGAAGTGGAAGATTTAGATTCAGAAGTGACAGGTCTTGATAAAAGATTGAGAAATCTTGATACTGAGGTTTCTGCCTATGAAGACGAAGTCAAAGCTAAAAAGTTGGGTATTGAAACTTCAAAAGAGCTCATTAAAAAGTATAACGAACAACAAAAAAATGTACGCAACAACCGTGCATATGAGTCCTTAACAAAAGAAATTGAGTATCAAGAACTTGAAATTCAACTAGCTGAAAAGCAAATTAAGCAACTAAAAGCTTTGATTGAACAAAAAAACGAGTCTGTTAACGAAACAACGACCAAACTTGAGGAGCGTAAAAACCATCTTCAACATAAAAAAGATGAACTTGACGCAATTTTAGCGGAAACTCAAAAGGAAGAAGAGTTGTTAATCGAAAAGTCCAAGGAGTACGAGAAGAAAGCAGATGAGAGACTTGTAAATGCTTACCAACACATTCGCACATCTGTTAAAAATGGCTTAGCGATTGTTTCTGTTGAACGTGGTGCATCTGGGGGTTCTTTTTTTACCATTCCACCGCAAGTCCAGATGGAAATTGCAGCACGTAAAAAAATCATCACTGACGAACACAGTGGTCGTATTTTGGTTGATAAAGAACTTGCCCAAGAGCAAGAGACCTTTATGCAGGGTGTTATAGCCTCTATCTAACCTTTTTGGAAAATCTATAGACTAATTTAAAGCATTGAGATTTTTCATTAAATCTTTTAAAATCACTCCACTGTAACCGACTTTGCTAAGTTGCGGGGTTGATCAACGTCACAACCGCGCATTATAGCAATATGATATGAAAGCAGCTGAAGTGGAACTGAGGCAAGTATAGGTACTAAAGCTTCTGTAACATCTGGGATTTCAACAACATGGTCTGAAAGTAACTTGACACTTTCATCACCTTTAGTAACAATTGAAATGATATTAGCATTTCGTGATTTTATTTCTTGTACGTTACTTACGATCTTTTCATAATGCCCCTTTTTGGTCGCTATGACCACCACAGGCATATTTTCGTCGATTAGGGCAATTGGACCATGTTTCATCTCTGCTGCAGGATAACCTTCAGCGTGGATGTAAGAAATCTCTTTAAGCTTTAACGCACCCTCAAGCGCAGCGGGAAAATTATACCCCCTACCCAAATATAAAAAATTTGATGCGTCCTTGTATTCTCGCGCAATTTTTTCAATTTGTTTGTCATAGGCCAACACAACATCTATCAATTTTGGTAGTTCAGCTAATTGTTTTGCAACACGTTCAAAATCTGATTTTCCAACCGTACCTTTAAGTTGTCCCAGGCGTAGTCCCATCATAATAATTACAGTGAGCTGGGTAGTGAAGGCCTTGGTAGAGGCCACCCCTATTTCGGGGCCAGCGTGTGTATAGGCACCCGCATCTGAAGCTCGAGCAATAGAGGAACCTACCACATTACAAATACCAAATACAAAAGCACCATGTGCTTTAGCAAGTTTTATAGCAGCAAGCGTATCTGCAGTTTCACCAGATTGTGATATAGCAATAACAATATCTCCTTTGTTGATAACGGGTTTACGATAACGGAATTCAGAAGCATATTCTACCTCAACGGGAATACGCGCCGCATCTTCAAATAAATATTCTGCTACTAGACCAGCATGCCATGAAGTACCACAAGCTACAATTGTAATACGTGATGCATTTTCAAATTTCAACTTGTTTTGTTCAATACCAGAAATATTAATTTGCTGCTCTTCAACAAGTAATCTCCCCCTAAAAGTATCAGTTATGGCACGGGATTGCTCGTGTATTTCTTTCAACATAAAATAATCATAGCCACCCTTTTCAATCGTTTCTAATGACAATTTTATGTCTTGAATAGTAGGAGTAATCAACTTATCGCCTATAATTGAATACATTTTAAACCCTTTTGTTCTAGAAATTACTGCCATTTCGTTATCGTCTAAATATATTGTGCGTTTGGTATATTCAATAAAAGGAGAGGCATCAGAGGCGATAAAATATTCATCCTTACCAATTCCAATAGCCAAAGGACTACCTAGCTTGGCAACCACTATTTCGTCGGAACGATCAAGATCAACGACAGCAATTGAATAGGCGCCTACCACTTGAGCAAGGGCTATCTGGACAGCCTTACCAATCTTGACCTTTTGGTTGATTTTGATAAACTCAATAAGATTAACAAGTACTTCCGTATCGGTATCCGACTTAAAATGAAAACCATTGTTCAACAACATTTTCTTTAACGATCCGTAGTTTTCAATAATTCCATTGTGAACAACAGATATTTTACCAGAATTAGAAATCTGTGGGTGTGAATTTAAATCAGATGGAATACCATGCGTGGCCCACCGGGTGTGACCAATTCCTAAGTTTTTACAATTGGTGGAATGATTAGCAGCAAGATGTTCTAAATCTAAAACCTTGCCCTTTGTCTTAATAATAACGCTGGTCTTGTTAAAAAGTGCAACTCCCGCACTATCATATCCCCTATATTCAAGACGTTTTAATCCTTTAACAATAATAGGGTAAGCATCCCTATGACCAATATATCCAACAATTCCACACATAAACTTGTTGTTTTATTCAAAACTAATGCGTAACAAAGGTATTGTAAATATTTAAAGACAGTAATCTGAGACCCAAAATAAAACCACAACTGACATCTTGTACAAATCTAGCTACGGAAAACAAAAACCCCAACTAAAGTTGAGGTTAAAAATGTGAAGAGTCGTTTTTTACTATATAAAAATGACTTCAAATTTCAATTAGGATTTAAAGTGGTTGTAAAGAAGGGAACAAACAGGATAAAATCGAGTCTTCAAACCATTGATTTTGAGCATGATACAATCAACTTTAAAATAAAAAAATAGATTTTAATAACTCTTTTTAATTAACATTATCAATTAAAAAATCTTAATTTTATCTATATATTTTTTTATTGTAAGGAATATGAACAAATTTTTAAGTAATCATTAATAAGTCTTGGTTTAAAATATTTTTTTAAAATATTCACAAACAATAATCATATTTTCATCAAACTTTTCAAAATGAGTTTTCATTTCTCTTTTGTAATATGCTTCATGAACTTTTTTCCAATAGTTTAAAGACTTATCTCCTTCTCCTTCAATTTTCGCAAATTCTGGAGTTATTTTATTAAAAGGAACTTGTTGAACTTTAATAGTTTCAATTATTGCTCTTGGATTTCCAACCCAATTAGTAACAATATATTTATTGCCAACTCTTGGAAGTGAAACATTATTTTTTTTGAACCACCACAAAGAAGTAGCAGTTGCTTGCTTTATTCCTTTAACAACTAGTTCTGCACATTCATCAGCATCTTTTTTATTATCACAAAAGTAGAATGACAGAGGAGTTTCTTTTTTTTTATTACAAGGGTTTAAATTCATATAATCATTCCAAAATCTTTCCACTTGATTGTGGTTTTTATCCAAAATTTCCATTTTACAAAGATAATTTTTTGAATAATTGTAAAAACAAAAAACCCCAACTAAAGTTGAGGTTAAAAATGTGGGCGCTGAGGGATTCGAACCCCCGACCCCCTCGGTGTAAACGAGGTGCTCTGAACCAACTGAGCTAAGCGCCCCTAATTTTAATAAAAAATAGAACCTTTTCTAAAAGCTTCGAAATTATAACTTTTAGTTGAAAC
>MDSV01229478.1_pt1 | contig 11096 bp, 6 predicted proteins | sample 810851 | NCBI WGS metagenome assembly MDSV01 (sample SAMN05326640, study PRJNA326480) | marine metagenome | isolation source: seawater | place: Atlantic Ocean: North East | collected 2012 | reverse complement strand
GCTTGGATGAGACGAGGCCCGAGTTTCTCGTTAATCTTGAACGAGCGTTCAACAACCTCTCTTGGTTCGGCCATGATGGTTTGCTGTTGCTCCATATCCATATACCCTCTCTTGATAAAAGTACAATTTTTCTCATTTCCCACCACTCAGGTTTCAACCATTTTTTCCCATCTGTTCCAACGATTTGTTAATAGAGGGTCTTCAAAGGCAGGTATATTGAGAACCATGACAATCAAGGTAGCCATCAATGGATACGGAACAATCGGGAAGCGAGTTGCTGATGCAGTTGATGCCCAAGATGATATGGAAATTGTTGGCGTTACCAAAACTCGTCCCGCATTTGGATGTGATTTGGCCGTAAGAAAAGGGTATCCGCTTTATTGCACATTTGACGATGCAGACCGAATTGCTTCCTTTGCAGAAGCGGGCTATAAGTGCCATGGTGGTTTGACAGATTTACTCGCCGTAGCAGATATTGTCATTGATTGCTCTCCGGGGAAAGTGGGAGCCTCGAACAAAGAGACCTATCAAAAGGCCGGCGTGAAATGGATATTTCAGGGTGGAGAAAAACATGCAATGACCGGCATGTCCTACACATCTTCAGCAAATCATAAGGAAAATTTGAATGTTGAGGGCACACGTGTTGTTTCATGCAACACAACCGGTCTTTCTCGAACTTTGGTCCCGTTGTATGAACACTGCGGCGACTTACAGGTCGAATGTACAATGATTCGAAGAGCGGCCGATCCAGGAGACTCCAGCAAAGGACCAATCAATGCCATTAAACCTGTATTGAAGGTTCCTTCTCACCACGGCCCCGACGTAATGACCGTCAAACCAGAAATTAGAATTAATTCGATGGCAGTAGCCGTTCCTACGACCATTATGCATGTTCATGTAATCACAGCAACATTGCCAGAAGGTCACGGGTTGACGACAGAATCCATTCTTGAGATGTGGTCAAAGAATCCACGTCTTGTCATTATGAACGGTGCTGAAACTGGCATCACCACTACAGCAGAAGTCATGGAATTCGCACGTGACATTGGCCGTAAGTGGGGCGATTTGCACGAAATTTTCATCTGGGAAGATGGTGTTAAGCTTGAAGGAAATACACTTTACTATTTCCAAGCGATTCACCAAGAATCCGATGTCATTCCAGAAAACGTTGACGCCATACGTGCTCTCACTGGAATTGAATCCGATTGGATGGTCTCGGTGAACAAAACCGACGATGCCATTTCCAAATACAATCACCTTTGATTTGTGTGCCCCTAAGGGGCACAGACAAGGGGCGTGTTGAAAAGGGAACTTGATTTCGATGAGCCATGCAAGATGTGCGCCGCCCCGTTTTCATGCTTATCTTGCTGCTTATCACATCGATGTCACCTTTGTTACAGTCCGAGCATTCATCGGGTGAAGTTCACCTCACTGAGAATACACCTTCCGAAGCAGAAAGGCTTGAACTCGCCTCTTCACTTTGGAATCTTGCAGAACCGATTCCAATAGTGGATGTCGAATTGCGTCCATCGTCTGGAATATTACGACTTCAAGCGGGTGAGTTTGATCCCTTGCTCTCAGAAGGTCCAATGTTAGACGACCATTTCTATGATCTCAATGACCCCACACAAACTGCTCTGGCTCTTCTTCAACTCCACCACCATGATGGGGGAATTCTCGAAACACTGGTCAAAGAGCATTCAATCACTCCACTGGATTTCATCGCAGATGAGGGGTGGTTGATTCGATTGCCTTCTCCGGCCCTGCCTTCACTCGCTTTGCTCCAGGATGACGAACGAGTCCGATGGGCTGGTATCCAACATCCAGGGTGGCGCGTCCACACTTCACTTCTCGAACCTTCTTCATCCACACACCTTGCGATTATCCCTTCTTCAGATTTAGCTCTTGGAGGACTTGATACACTCAGTCTTGACTTGGTTAAAATGGGCGCCAATGAAGCATGGTGCGGAATCGGTCTATGTGAAGTGCATTTTGATTCATCGTCTCAGTCCCTCCTCCTCAACAACATCATGCGCGACGGTCGAATTATCTGGACCGAGCCAACGTCCGGTATGATTGTCCACAATGCGGTTGCAGGCGCTCTTATCGGAGTCACAGATGTCAATTCGAATGCACCCTTCACGCTCGACGGTTCCGGAGAAACAATCGCTATCTCTGATACCGGTCTGGACCTAGACCACCCCGATATATTGGGGCGAGTTGCTGGAGTGTACACGAATTTTGGACTTGACCCTTCGCCTTCAGACACAAACACAGGCCATGGAACACACGTAGCACTTTCAGTATTAGGTGACGGTTCCGGCGATTCATCGGCTCAAGGAATTGCGCCAAGTGCAAACCTCGTCATGTATGCTCTTGAGCATGACCCCACAGGCGTTTTTGGACGCTTAGGTTCGATTTATGACCTGCTAAATGATGCTCAACAAAGAACAGCGCGAATCGCAATTAATGCCTGGGGTTCCAACGGTAATTATGGACAATACACTGCCGATTCACGTTCAGTCGACCTTCTGGTTAACGAGAAGACAACGGTCTTGCCTTTGTTTTCTGTAGGTGACCGTGGAGCCCAAGGTGCTTCACAAGTGTCTGCCCCTGCAACTGCAAAGAATGTTCTTGCAGTAGGCACTTCCAACACGGGTTCATCAGCTGGGAGTGTAGCGAATATCTCCAGTCAAGGGCCAAGTCTCGATGGACGCATTAAACCCGATATTGTTGCTCCAGGGATGAATATCTGCTCAGGTCTTGCTGAAGAAGCCAAATCACCAGCAGGATTTGGATGCGCCTCTGGAACGCATGCAGACGGAAGCAGCCTTTACATCTCTCTCTCTGGTTCATCACATGCTACAGCAATCGCAGGCGGAGCGACAGCACTGGTTCGTGAATTCTTGCGTGAAGAAATGAACCTCAACTCACCTTCTGCAGCCCTCATAAAAGCCGTTGTCATCAACGGTGCAACTGATTTAGGTGCCGCAGACATACCGAACTCACAAGAGGGCTGGGGGCAAATCAACCTTGAAAGAACGGTTCTGCCAATGGATGGCACCACTCCTCTCAACACCTTCATTGACCAAAATAAAGAGATCGATGCTGGGTTTGGATTGCTTTATGCTTTCAATCTTGACCCAAGCCATGGAATTGATATTACTCTCGCTTGGTCTGACGAGCAAGGAAGTGCTAATGCAGCTCAATCAACCCCACGACTGGTAAATAATTTGGATTTGATTCTCGTAGATCCATCAGGCAATGAATGGCTGGGCAATGATTTCTCATCTGGATATTCGACAACCGGGGGGACTGCGGATTCAATCAACAACGTTGAGCGGATAAAAGTAGCACCCGGAGTTCTCTCTTCAACCGGCCAGTGGCAGGTGAAAGTCGCTCACAGAGGAGGGACCTCTCAATCGTTTGGACTGGTAATGGTCGCTGATGCTACACCGAATGCCCAATCTGATTTGGCAACCTACAATGGAAGTATCGTTCCTTCTTCTCAAGAACCTCTCAAGAACGACCTTATTACCTTACAACTCGGCTGGATTAATCAAGGGACATTAGCATCGGATTCTTTCCATGTGACCTTAGAAGATTTGACCACCAATCAAACGCTCTTCGATGCCGACCGACCCGGACTTGGCGCTGGAATCGTTGACTCCTTCTTACTTCAGCATCAATTTACCACAACTGGCACGCACACGATGCGTCTGAGTATTGACACTCTGGATCAGGTTCCTGAAATGAACGATGCTGCTAACGGCGTTGATAACAATGTGTGGACTCAGGATATTGAAGTCACTGCGTTAGGAGTGCGGGTTGTCGCACTTGATGCGAATGGTGCAGCACCTACAACCCCTGAGGATAGGGCTTCATCGGCAATGAAAACATTCGATGTTCTCAACGATACGGGAATTGATATCCCCATACATATCCTGCATGAAGGAACTGGTCAACAAAGTGTTACGCTATCGGTGACGAATGTGCAAATGCCACAGCCAGGCCGTCCAGATTTCTTACTCGCTCCCGAGGATTACTGGACAAAAAGCGTCTCTGAAATTGGTCCGTATGTCGTTGAAGGCCAAGGTGAACCAGGTGATTTCAAAATGCTCACGGTTCACCTCGAAAATGAATATGCAGATTTGAGCGACCCCTCGTCTCCCAGATATGCTCGAGCTGGAACTTTCGTTGTTGACATTATCGCTCGGTACCAAGCCCAACCCACTGTCTCTCATACACAACGGGTAACAATCGTAGTTCCTGAAGTCAACGCGGTGAACATTGGAGCTGCTGGAATAACAGGTCTGTCTGCGGCCCCTGGTGACTCTACTGGATTTGTAATATCTGTAATGAATATAGGGAACACTCCAGGTCAGTATACTGTATCATGTACTTCCGAAAATCGATGGCAGGTTATGCTGGGCAGTTCGAATTCATCAACCCTTGAATTTGAGCCATTGAACATCAAAGAGTCTTTACCGATGTATATTCGAATTTTTGTGCCTCCAGTTTCAAACGGTGTCCCTGTATCCGGCTCCTCTGATACGGTGACGTGTTGGGTGAATTCACAAAATGATGCAACAATGAACTTCACTCAGTCGGTTGATGTACTTGTTCTTCCACAGGAATCGTTTGATAGCGATTTGTACGATGACATTGGTGCAATTGGTCCTTCTGCTATCAATCGTAATGTTTTGGTTGATACAGGAGAGCAGGTCTCACTCAATTTAACCGTCAAAAATACAGGTAACACTGCTCTTGATTTAGATGTCAGCGTTCAACCTTCGAACCCTCTCTGGCCGATTGAAGTATCGTATCAAGACCAAACTGATAGTCGAAAAATATCTTTAAGTTTGCAAGGTGGTGAAGTTACGACTGTTAATTTCGTCTTTGGAGTTCCGCCTGTTGCTGAAGAAGGTGAAGTCAATAATTTCGTCATCAGGACTGAGATGGATGCACAAAATTTTGTTACGAATACGACCGTGCTGAAGGTTCGGGACGATCTTTCAATGGAACTCAGTGGACCTGAAAATGGAGTCATTCCTACAACGATTTCGTCTGACTTTTCGTTTGGTGAATTCCAAATTACCAACACTGGGAACGCACCTCTTTCTTTGAATTGGAGTAACGGTTTAGCACCCGACGGCTGGACTGTTGGCTTTGCTAATCCAAGTAATTACATTGAACCTCGTGAGCAACGAACAGTTCGCCTAGGATTCATCCCTCCAGCAAATGCTCCTGCGACTGAGAAAGCCTTCGAAATAGTCGTCACTGCATCAGGATTCAACAGCGGGAGAATGATTCAAAATTCAGTTACTGTTGAAGTCTCAGTTTTGGCGTCTCCTTTTGCAAACATTACGGTTGAAGATGCATCGATTACGCCTTTCATTCTGGTCTCAAGAGGCGATACTGTGACGCAGAACATTGTCATTCGTAATGACGGTAACATTCCTCTAAGCGGTGAGGTCCTGAGTGAAGTTTTGGATGATGATGGAAATGTTTCAAGCGCATGGTCTGTCTCCTGTTTACCCGCTACAATATCAGATATTGCCGTTGGAGAACAGGTGATTCTGCGAATTGACCTTACCCCCTCGGATGACGCTCAAAAAGGAAAGGTTTTGACAACGATTACTCTTAATTCAGGAAATGATGTTTATGGGATACTTGCCATTGAATCGTCGGTTGATTCTGCAGTAGGTTCGGAAGGTCTTTTCAGTTTCTTGCCACTCTATCTCTCACTTCCTCTCATCTCGCTGTTGCTTATTGGCGCAGTTGTTCTTGCTTTGCGAATGAAGAAAAGTGGAGAGTTAACTGACTCTAGTGATGAACTGGTTGCCCCTGGCGCTTTTGTTGATCCCGACCATCAAGGAACTCGAAGAGAGAGTGCGTTGGATATAGGTTACGCAGTTGACGAACTCGCAAGTGGAGAAGTATCCTCAGATGAGATTGCTGCTGCACTTGCCCAATCGTTGCAAATGCCGACACCAGTAGCTGCAACAGTTCCACTCGGATTACCTCCTGCTGGATTACCTCCACAACCTCTGCCAATGGGTTTGCCGCCTGCAGGATTACCACCAAAACCAGTTCCAGCCCTTCCACTCCCGTTGCCAGCAGTAGCTCCGCCGCTGCCTGCACTTGGGCCACCATTGCCAGCATCAGGATTGCCTGCTGGATGGACAATGGAACAGTGGCAACACTACGGCCAACAATGGCTCGATAGGCAGTAGCCTTCACGCACACCTCTAATATGATGCGCCGCAAGGGCTGTGTATGAGCAGTATCGTATTGTTTGGCCCTCCAGGCGCTGGAAAGGGTACACAAGCAGAGAGAATTATGGAAGCAACTGGATTGCCACAAGTATCAACTGGTGATATGTTGCGGGCAGCGGTCAAGGCAGGGACCGAAACAGGAATGGTTGCAAAAGGATTCATGGAATCGGGCCAACTTGTCCCTGATTCGGTCATTATTGACTTGATTAAAGACAGAATTCTCGAGTCTGATGCTAACAATGGCGTTATGTTCGATGGTTTTCCTCGAACAATTCCTCAGGCTGAGGCGTTGGCTGAAATAACTGCTGTGACGCATGTTATCGCTATTGAAGTCCCAGATGAGAGGATTGTGGAACGAATCTGCGGTCGGTATTCATGCGCAAATTGTAGCAGCGTTTTCCATGACATCTTCAACCCAATCGGCAAAGCTGGTTGTCTGTGTGAGGATTGGGAGGAAAAGCGGAGATCAGATGACAACGAGGCGACGGTTAATTCACGTCTCAGCACGTATCATGAACAGACTTCACCACTCGCAGATTGGTATCGTCAGAAAGGGATGTTTTATGCTGTAAATGGTGACAGAGCTATTGACGAAATTACAGTAGACATCCTTGCAGCACTTGAGCAATGAGGTGGGTTTTTGAGCTCTCGAAATAAACGTCGTCGTAAAGATAAAATCGATCGACGTGAATTTGCTCGAACCAGCCAGGTTCGTTTGATTAAGATTCTAGAGAACCCCTCGCAGCACCACGAAAAGGTCGTTCAATCGAGTGTTCACCATTTGGTTAAGATTTCACGACGCCACCGGATTGCGATACCACTTCGCGCACGGCATTTGTTTTGTCGAAAATGCCTTGTTCCTTTCACTTATGGTGAAAATGCACGCGTTCGTATACGGGCTGGACAGAGGACAGTAACGTGTCTTGATTGTTCCTCTGTACGTCGTTATGGTGGTGGCCCAAAATCACATCGAAAGACGACCTCAACGAATTCATAGTTTTCAACGGTCACATACTTGAACAAGAGTGCTTTCGGAGGGGTGAACATCATGGGCAGTGACATTCCTGAATCGATTCGTAGAGAAGCAATGTCCCGTGACTTTCAAGTTACAATCCGTGTTGGAAAATCTGGAATTACTGACACCTTGGTTTCTGAAATTGATTCGCAATTGCAAAAACGTAACTTGGTCAAAATCAAATTAAACAGAGGATTGTTTGAGCGCAAAGACATTTCACAAGTTTGGGCGCACTTGGCAGAGCGAACAAATTCAGTTGTTGTTTTGGCTCGTGGAAATGTCGGCGTTCTTTGGCGTTAAGCAACCGCTATCGAGGAAATACTCAAATGATGATTTCCTTAGGCGTGCCCATGAAGGCAAGTATGGTACTTGGCAGTCGTCGCCGACACATCTCGCAGTATATTGCTCTAGGACTCTTGGCTTTTACTGGCACAATGATGTTTACGACCAATTCTATGGCGGCAGGTTCTTCCTCTGGTGGCTCGCCATTCAGTTCTATTGAAAATTCTCAAGCGGTCTGGGTTGGTTTAGGTATTCTTCTTGGAGTCTATGCATTGATTATTACTGAAGTTGTTCATCGAACTTTAGCAGCAGCGGTAGGCGGTCTCTTAGCGATTCTAGCTCTCTGTTATTACTCTGAACAAGCCTATACACTCGGTGAAGTGACCACGCTCATCGATTGGGAGACCATTGGTTTACTTCTCGGAATGATGGTCATGGTTGGTATTCTTTCCCATACTGGTTTGTTTGAATGGTTCGCTGTTCAAGCATACAAGCGCAGCGGAGGTTCAGTATGGACGCTTGTCGTAATTCTTTGTTCTGTTACCGCAGTTCTCTCTGCATTCCTCGACAATGTCACGACAATGCTGCTGTTGACGCCTGTAACTATTCAATTAGCGAAAGTTCTCGATATCAAACCGATTCCACTGCTTATCTCGGAAGTTTTGTTTTCCAATATAGGTGGAGCAGCGACGATGATCGGAGATCCACCTAACATTATGATTGGTTCAGGTCTTTCTTCAGCAGCTATTGAAGAAGCAGCAATGAAAGAGGAGGGACTTGTTCGAGAAGGTTATCTTGACTTGGTAAGTTCAGGTGTAACATTCAATGATTTTATCATCGAAATGGCTCCAGGTATTTTGATGACTGTTGTCCCGAGTTTCATGTTCTTAAAGTGGTTCTATGCTGAAGAATTCTCAGGAAGTCGAATCCGTGATATCGCTGAACTTGAGTCAAAATACGGCATCAAAGATGCTGGTATGCTGAAAGTAAGTGGCGCAATTCTCATTCTGGTTGTTCTCAACTTCTTCCTTCACCCCGTAACGCATATTGCCGTTTCATGGATTGCTATTGTTGGTGCAGTCGTTATGCTTCTTGCAACAGACCGACATGATTTGGAACAACCTCTTGAACACGTCGAGTGGACTACGCTACTGTTCTTTGCAGGACTTTTCGTTCTCGTTCATGCTTTGCAATATTTGGGGGTAATCTCCTTCATTGGAGAGTATGTTACGAAAGGAATTGAAATGTTTGGTTCTGATGCAGAAGGAGACGTCGTACGCCTTGCAGCAGCAGTTCTAATTATCCTATGGGTCTCGGCAATTGCCTCTGCATTCATCGACAATATCCCCTATACTGCAACGATGATTCCTGTCGTCCTTCAAATTTCATACGAGCTCAACATTGATCTAAACCCGCTCATTTGGGCCCTCGCATTTGGTGCATGTCTTGGTGGTAACGGGACACTCATCGGTGCTTCTGCCAATGTGGTGACTGCAGGTATGTCTGAGGAAGCAGGTTATCCTATATCGTTCAATGAATTTTTCAAAGCCGGATTCCCGATAATGATTCTCACAACCGCTATCGTCTCCTTTTACATGGTTTTAGTCTATGTCGTTGGTGCAGACGGTGGAGCAACCACATGGAAGCTCGTTCTGACTGCAATTACACTGTTCGGAATTATTTGGCAAATTGCAAGAGGTCGTTCAAAGGGTAAGAGTTTTGCAGAATCCTTGGTTGATGATGATTCTGAAGAAATTATGGATGCTGTTGAAAACCTCGTTGACATCGTGGTTCGAAACGTTCCTGGCCGAAGTGATTCAGAAGAATGAATCGATGAAGCGTCGAGTTGAAGTGCTGCCCACTGCTCGTTGTGCTGAGGCAGTGTATGTTTGAATGCAAAATATGCGGACTACTTTCTTTAGGAAGTTCGGCATGTCCGGCATGCGGAAGTATGCTTCTTGTCGACCTCGCACAGGAAGATGGCGATGCTACTGCGCTTCCATCTGAAGTCCCAGGTCTTGACGAAGCAGTTGCTTCTTGGTATGAACTTGAAGGCATCGACCCCCCCAAGCAGGAGGAAGTAGAGATTGTCGAAGAGCAAATTTCTGGTTCACTTCCCTTCGGTTTTTCAGGAGAATCAAACACGCACATATCCCGTCTTCCTTTCGGAGTTGGAAGTTATTCTGGCGGAATGCCGTTTGACGAAAGTGAAGATGCGTTACCTCTCATAAGTGATGTATCAGACTCTCCAGTAATCAATGAACCAGGGGGTGTATTGGTAGAAGCACTTCCAGAGTCCAGTATCGAAACACCCCTTCAATCCAATACCATTCATGAAGCGCCTGTTGTAATGCCCTCAGTTGTTGAATCACCTCCCCCTCCGCTGACCCTACCTCCAGTGCCTGAGGCACCAACTCTCTCGAGCGTAGAGCCCGTGGAATCGAACCCACTCCCCCCACCACCTCAGGCGTTCAGTCCTGAACCGCTTCGTGTGGCTCCAGTTCCAATCTCTACTGCACAAGTCCCCCAGCAAACTCCAACTGAATCATCGTTTGAAGACGTGCCTGACATGTGGCGAATCGATGCTTCACCGGTTGACATGGAACAAATCTATGCGATGGAAGATCAAGTTGTGGAAGTCATTCACACCACTGATGAGCCTCATGAATCATTTCTCCACACGACTGGAAGTGAAGATTTACATCCCGATTCTGCAGTCATTTCCCTGGACTTGCATCCTGCAAAAGCAATGGGTGTTCGACTTGAAGGACTTCCGGAAATGGAGGATACTTTGGCAGAGGGGTTCTATGCAATTGGTGAAGAATCTTGGGCACAGGCTGCAATAGCATTTCAGAAAATGGCTGCGAAGATGCCAGGGGATTCAGCAGTATTCAATAATTATGGATTAGCGTTACTGCAACGTGCATTGGTGATGGCGAAAAGTGCTGACTTAGAGATTCAGCAACTGGCTTCTACACAGTTTGAATCCTCCATCTTGGCTCTACGAGAAGCGGCAAAAACCGCTCCAACGAACCCTACAATCCTGCTGAACTTAGCCCACGCACTTCTTGTAAGCGGACGTGCAGAAAAGGCCCTTGCTCTCATCAGTATGTATGAAAAAAGTCATTCCAAGACGCCTGAAAGTGCGAATTTAGAGGCTGCCTCACTTGTAAGTCTCGGCGAAAGCGGGCAAGCACTGAAGGTTCTGAACATGGTCAAACAAGATGAAACTGTTCTTTCAAACATGTCGAAATTGTCTTACTAGTTTTATCAAATGAAACTAAAAAAGACGAATTTTTAGTCAAGTTTTTCTTCACAAAATCACCAAAATGTTGCGAATAATTTAGGGTGGAGAATTGGAAAAATATTCCTTGAGCGATTGCAGAGCAATACCGCTTTTTCGAGACCTTTTTTTGAGACCATTCCCCAGTGCCCTTACCGATTCGTTGATATAGAGGTGGTAAGTCGGGGGGATGCTTAAGCACCCTAGCATGCCATGTGCCGGGGGAAGGGCAGAGGAG
>MDSV01171075.1_pt1 | contig 11096 bp, 6 predicted proteins | sample 810851 | NCBI WGS metagenome assembly MDSV01 (sample SAMN05326640, study PRJNA326480) | marine metagenome | isolation source: seawater | place: Atlantic Ocean: North East | collected 2012 | reverse complement strand
GCCAAGACGGGCGCCTCGCTCATCGTGAGCCGACCGGCCCTCGCCGCCTGCCTGAGCAAGAGCGTGCGCGACGAGCGCTGCACGCGCCTGGCCAAGCGCCTGCGCGCGGCGTTTGCGGGCGTCGCGCCCGAGTCGAGGCCCGAACCGGAGGAGCCCGAACCGGCGCCGGCGCCGGCGCCGGTGCCAGCGGTGGCGGCGCCCAAGCGCCAAAAGACAAGCCCCTACTTTGCATAGACGCGACGGGTGCCCCGCCAACGCCGCCTCGGGTGTGCATGGGTGTGGTGTTGGGTGTTTGAATCCGTGTGTGTGTAGTGTTAAAAAAATAACTCTCTCATCCTCATCCTCGTACACGCACACACACACACACACACACACACCCGTGTGCCACGTGCGACTACATCGCCGACAACTTGCTTTGCAGCTTCTCGGCATAGCAGAGAAGGTATTTGGCGCGCGAGAGCGCCTTGGGAGCGTCGCATGCGACGTCATGCTGGTCGGTGCCCAAATGGTTCACAAAGCCGTCAAAGTGGTTGAGGATGTGGAAGCGGAGGGCAAAGCAGTTGAGCACACTGAACAGCTCCTGGAGGTTGGAGGTGAGGTCCTTGAGCGACGGGCCGGCGGTCTTGGCAAGCACCGCGTCGAGGTCCATTGGCGCATCGCCGGTCTTGGACTCCACCAGCTTGCTGAGGCCGTCGACCGCGATCTTGAGGGTCGCGACGATCTCCTTGCTGGCCGATTTTGCTTCCTGGAGGGAGCTAAGCAAGAAGCGGACCTTGGCGTTGCCGAACGACGTGGCAAGGCTCTGAAACGAGGGCACGCCGTCGGAATTGCCCAACTCCTCGATCTCCACTTCGGCCTTCTCGGGCGTCGGGTCCACCGGATCAGATGGGTCCTCGTCCATGTCCGCGCCGCACGAGCGGTACACCGTCGAGTCCCCCTCCCCCTCGTCAGCAGCGCTGAGCGAGCGGAACGCGGGCTGCTCTTCCGCCGCGGGCACGGCCATGGAGGAACTCGACAAGCCGAAGTGGTAACCCGCCGGGCTTTGGTTCGAGTAGCCGTAGCGGTCACACTTGTAATGGAAAGACTCCGAGAGCCAGTCGAGCTCAAGGTGCTTGATCGCGCCCTCCAAGCTCTCAGGCACCTTGGCGTGCGTGTCCCCGTCGATGGCGTTGTTGTCCCACGCCTGGTAAAAGAACTCGGTGCGCGCGGTCGTGCGCGAGGTGGTGCACTCCTCGCGCACACCGATGCCCTCCATGATGCGCTCGTGGATGCCGGCGGTGCCTTTGAGACCGAGCTTCTTGACGCCCTTGGCGCAGAAGAGCGGGTCGAAGACGCGCAGCACGCCGTCGGCGCCGCGGACGGCGCCGGCCGAGCTGGTGGGAATCGGGTACTCGTTGCCGTTGCCGTCGACGCGGACGATGGGCGGGAGCGTGAGCCCGACGGCGGGATTGACCACGCCGTCGCCCTTTACGTAGTGGCCAACCACCGTGAAGTAGCGCTTTGCGCCGAGTCCCATCTCAAAGTTGGAGATGACGTCGTCGACCCCCTTGCACGACTCGCACGTGCCCCTGTAGAGCTGCTCCGTCTCGTAGTCCTTGCCCCACTTGGTGAGTATCTGGTTCTTGACCGTGACGCCGAGGCTGGTCGCGTGATCGGCAATGCACTTGCCGACCAGCTTGAGCGCCGTCGAGCTGACCATGGGGTCGAAGCGCTCGAGCAGAGCCGCGCCGTCGGTGCCGATCAGCTTGGCGGTCTCGTAGTTGGCCCACGCGCCGCAGCCGATCGCCGCCGACTTCCATCCCGCCACCTTTGTCTTTGCCTCCTCAAGGTCGCGCTTAAACCGGTCCGGGTCAAAGATCATGCCGTCAGTCATCGCGAGCGAGGAGACGTAATCCGTGGGGTGCAAATGCTTGCTGATCTCGTGCACGCAGGGCGTGAAAGCGGTGCCGCCAGTGTCGTGGCAGCTCTCCAACGACTTGAGCGCGGCCTCAATGGCGCTGGCGGTGGCGGAACCCTGGCCAAGCGCGATGCGCGGGTGGGCCACCGTGGTGGCCTCGTGGTGGAAGCGCACGATCGTGAGCACAAAGCGGTCCTCGGGCCCGACGATGCGCCCCTTGACAAAGTTGGCCGGCAGGTTCTGCACCGTCTCGCACAGCCTGCGCAGCTCGGCAAAGGCGATGAGGCGGTTGGTCTTGGTGTTGCCATTGACTTTCATGCCCATGCTGCCGCTGATGTCGACAAAGACAATGATGTGGTGCGTCCTTGGAATCGACGTGCCGAGCTCGTCGACAACGTAGGGCTTCGACTCCAACTCCACCGATGCGACGCACTCGGTGGGACTGAAGGGCACCCAGTGGCACACCTTGGCGGTGATCTGCTCCTGCTGGGTGATGGCGAGCCCGCCCAGCGCCGCCACCTCAAAGTCGAGCGACTCGAACGCCTCTTTCACCGTGCGCCAGCGCAGGAGCGGCGGCTGCGCGTACGGGCCGCGAAAGGTGAGGCTGAAGGCGCCCTTGCCGCCCACCCAGTACGTCGGCACGCCGCGCAATTTGGCATCCAGCTTCGCCGACGCGCGCGATGGCAGCATGCGCTCGTCGGCGCCCTTGCTGTCCAGCAGCGTGAGCGTGAAGGGCACGACGCGACCGCTGCCCGAGATGGGCGGCACCTGCACGGCAAAGTCGGAGACCTCGCGCGCCGGCTGGTGGTTCTCCTCCGGCAGGCGCAACGCGTGCTCCTCCACGTCGGTGAACGCCACGACAAAGGTCACGGCGAACGCGGCAGGGGCGCGGTCAGGACCCATGCCGGGGCCAAAGGCGGGCACATCGGTCTGGTGGTCAAGGGCAAACTTGCTCGCGATCTGGCGCGCGCCGCCCTTGTTGGAGGAAGCGCTGAGCGCCTTGCACTCCGCCTCTGCCTGTTCGTTGGGCATAAACTTGCGATCCTGCTTGTAGCCGTGCACGTCAACCCATGAGTCGACGATGCGCATTCCCTCTTGCATCGCGAGGCTCGACACAACCTTGGCCGGCATACCGGTGCGGTTGGTGTACTGGGCCGTGATCTGGAGCGTCTTGAGGAACGGATCGAAGACGCACGCATAGCTCTCGGCCTCGAGGGGCCGCGACATCTCCTGCTCCTCGGCGTACGCCTTTTCAATCGCCGCCTCCAGCGCCTCAATCTTTTTTGTCTCCGCCTTCCACCCCTTGTTCTGCTCTGCTTTCATGTCTTTTTCCGCGCGCCGGACGGCCGCGGCGGTCTTGTTCTCGAGGGCGGCGGTCGCGTCGGTGGCGTAGTAGGCGCGCACGAGGGGGGCAAAGCTGTGCTGCTTGTCGAGGGGACGGAAGTCGTTCGGGGTCGTGTCTTCCTGCTGGGCGTTCTGGTAATTCATAGCAGGCATCTCGGTGATCTCGAGCGGCTCGTTGTCGCTGAGCGGGAAGGGCTTGCAAGCGTTGTCCGTGTCGATGAGCGACGCGGCACAGTCTGGGTCGGGCACGTTTTCAATCTGAACGACTGCGTCCATGGCGGCGCTGGTGCCGGTCCACGAGCGCTTGTTGGCAGGTTGGCTAGACATGTCGAAAGGGCGTGTGTTGGACGCGTGCGGTGCGGGAGTGTGTGCCGATTGGAGGGGCTCCTCGTCGAGGCGCTTCGAGCAGGGCGACGACCGCGCAGCGTGAGGGCTCGCCGGGGCGCTCTGGGGCTCCCCAACCCCACACCCGCCGCAAGGAACGGCGTGACGGCCCGGGAGCCCCCTACATCGTCGACGTCTCTGCAAAGGCCGCCGCCCATTTGCGGCGAGCGTCACACATCCACACCCACACCCACACCCACACCCACACACGCGCGTGCCAGACGGACGCACACGCACATGGCGTCTCTCACGCGCGCGACCGGGAGCCCGATGGGCGACTTTGGCCCACGGCACGAGGAATCGGCACCACCCTCGCGCGAGTGTGCGGAGACGCTGCGCGCGCTTCGAGAGCTCTACGAGCCGTGCGCGGACGCGCCGCCCATCATGGCCCTCGTGCTGCTGCACGACCTGGCGCGGCGATCATCAACGATGGAGCGCGTGCTCGCCACGGAAGCCCTCGGCAGGCAACGCCTCGCGGGCGAGCTGCGACGCGCCATGGAAGACGCGATTGAGCGACTGTCGTTCCCCGGCGTGCGCACCGACGACAACGGACACGGTACACTGGTTGTGCATGGTCTGCAGAGGCAAGCGCGCGACGAGGTCACGGACAGTGCCGAGTCGTCGTCCGAGGGCGAGTGGTGGGGGCCAAAGCGCTCGCGGGTTGGCGATGCGTACCAAGTCGACGTGCCACCGATGGGCACAGAATCGGCGGAGCGCAAAGACCGCTTGATCTGGTCGGAACAACAAATCTGGGCATCTGAAGATCGTAAGCCAAAGTCGCTCCACTCGTGTCGAAAACGGCTCTGCTCCACGCCCGGGTGTTCACTCCCCGACGGTCACATAGGCCCGCACACGGGCGAAGCCGCGTGCGAGGGCACTCGCTCGTGGGAAAGCCGAAAGGTCAAAAAATTCAACATACCGGTCAAAAAACCCACCGTCTACACTCACGAGGTCGTGGACCAACGCATCAGCGTTTATTGGCCATCGGAGCGGAAGTGGTTCAGTGGCACGGTTTATGCATACGATGCGTTAACGGACTTTCACAGCGTCCTGTACGACGACGGCGACGACAACGTCGAGTGTTTGTGCGATCCCACGACCACGTGGAAACTTGTGGAACAAAGTGCCCAATATAGGACGGATCGGGCCTAATCGGTCCCAACGAGTTCTTTCAATTTGTCGATCTCGGCGCCTCTCGACGCTGACAGGGCTTGGTCAATAAACGTCGTCAAGATGTTGTCTTCCACCATCGTCGGGAGCAGGTCGAGCACGTCGCGCGGGCTGGCGTCGGCGCCACAGGCCTCTTTCGCGTGCTCGAGCTGCAAATCGGCCACTTTTCGCGCGTTGGGCGCGTTCGGAGCCAACATCGCCCAGCGTCTGCGGACCCGTCGTTGCGCGGAGGGGGCGGCGCCGAGGCCCAATCGCGAGGCAATCTTCCCCCAAAAGTGCCGCTTATTGCTTCCCTTTCCAGGCGGAAAACCGTTCACCTCTCTCATGACCGAGCGGAGCCGTTCGTCTTCGGCTTGATTCCAATGGTTTCCGTTGCCGTGCTTCGACGGGCGCGGCTTCGTCATGGCGTGCGTTCGCGGCTGCTGTCACGAACGCGCAGACGCTGGTTAGCGGGGCACGCGCCACCCGTGCGACGCCCCGCTGACACCTTGGGAGTCTGCAGACTCCCAAACCTCCCACGTTGTGTTAAAAACGCGCAACCCCCTAAAAAATCGAGTCCAGAGTATCCCTTAGAGTCCCCATCCACCTCGGTGGCGACACGAGGCTCGTCGTCAGCGTCGCCGGCTCGGCGGCGTCGCGACACGCGCGCTGGACCGCGCAGATGGCGCCGATGTACGCCACCCCATCGCGCCACTCGGCCACGTGCGGCAGCGGGCGTGCCGGGCGCCGCGCGAGCGGCCACGACTCGAGCAGCATCGCGGCGTACAGGATGCCCACGTCCACGTTGAGCGCAAACGCCAGCCTCGCGTGGTAAGCGCGCAGGCCTTCCGCACTCAGCGGATAGTACCGAAGTGGCGCGTGCGCATCGCGGCGTTCGTGCCGCAGCCGTCGCGCGACCACCGCATTGCGCTCGAGGCTCGCGTTCAGAAGCCGCGCGGCCGAGACGCGGGTCGTGCGCCGCACCGCGCGAGTTGCCGAAGGCGGTGCTGCGAGCTCGGTGGCGCTGCAGGGATGCACGCGACGGAAAAACTCGTCGGTGCCGGCGTCTTCGCACGCGCAGCTGCACCACGGCATGTTTATGGGCCACGCCGCCTCCGCCCCAAGGGTCGCAACGCCGCTTCGCAGCCGGGGCCAGTACGAAGGCTCGCACAGCGCGTCGGCCTCCTCCGGCGTCGGGTCGCGCACTATTGCCGGGCGTAGGCAGCCAGGCGCGCTGCACGTCGCACAGTCGCTCGTCGCGTCGTCTGCGACGAGCGTGCACGCGAGCCACCATCGCAAAAACGCCACGAAGCGCGCGACCGGCGCCGGCACGAGGTCGTCCAAGTCGGGAGCAAAGCGGTGTTCTGGGCTACCGATCAGGCCATCGAGAAGCGCCTCGCGCGCGATAACGTGCTGCGAATCGTCCGGTTTGATGAAGCGCGCCGGAAACACAAACGTCCCACTCGGCTGCGCGCACCGTCGCGCAAACCAGTACCGCCGCTGGACATTTTCTCGTGCGGAGATGCCCAGTTTTGCGTAAACGTCGGTGTGCACAGGTCCAGTCACGCGTCGGCACTCGTCGGGCAAATGGAACCACAACGGCAGGCCGTCGCAAAGCCGCGGCGCGCGTCGCGGCGACCCCCTCCCGTGGGCCTGAGCGTGCCACTCAAAGAGGCAGAGCCAGCGCAGGCCGTCGATTTGCGCGAGCGCACGCGCCTCGCGGCACACGCGCGTGAGCGTTTGCAAGGCCCAGAAGAGGATCGCGCGCGCGTCCCAGTCGCTCGACTGGGACGCGATGACTTCGCGCAGCAGCGCGGCGAGGTGCGGCACGAGTGGGTCGAGCGGCAGCGGCGGTGGCGGCGCCGTCAGCGACGCGGTGGTGGTGCGTGGGCGCCGGGGCATCGTGCGCGCGCGGGAAGGGATCGGCAACACGCCCTTGCGCGGGCACACATGCCGCAAGCGACGAGTCGGAACGCGCGACGCGCCGTGCGCTCGCCGTGGTCGCTTGCGGGGTGCGTCGGCCGTCCAACGCGCCATCGGAAAGGGTTGCTCCACTCTTTTTCTCTCTCCGCAATCGCGCACGTACGATGAGCATGGACGACGAGCCGACGACCGATCCGCAGCCCGTGCCCGCGGCGGGCCTTGGCTACCCGATCGTGGCCTCGCACGACGGGCTCGACGAGTACGGCGCGCCGTTGCCCGCGAGCGTCCGAGCGGGCAACGGGAGTGGCCACAGCGGCAGCGACGGCAGCGACGGCAGCGACGGCAGCGACGGCAGCGACGGCAGCGCCCACAAGCGCCACAAGGCGCCGCCCGTTCCGGCGTGGGCCAATGCACCCGTCACTCTGCCCACGCAACCCTTTTCGTTCACGGGGATGGCCGCGCTCGGCGTCGTCCGGCGCAACGCGCCGCTGCGACTGCCGCAGGGCGCCGGCGAGGTGGAAGTGGCGGTCGTGACGCGCGCGCTCGCGCAGCTGGCGCTCGACGCGCCCGGTGGTGGCGGTCCCAAGGCGCCCTTGGAGCTGGCCGCGTCGCCACAGGTGCGTCTGCACCAGGACGCCCACGCGTGCGCCCGCTTGGTGACCACGCTCGAGCGCGACGAGGTCAGCGCGCTGCTCCGTGCCGAAGAAAAGGAGCTCTCCAACGCGGCGGAGTCGATAAACAGTCCGGGTGACACGCTCCCGCCCCGATCGATCGCGCTGACCGTCCTGTGCGGCGACGGCGCGTTGGCGCGCGGCGCGCTCTGTCCAAACGCGCGGCTCCTTCTGGACGCGGCAGCGCACCTCGCGTCCGAGCCTTCTTCGGGCGGCCGCGGCAGCGACTACGACGGCGCGACGGGTGTGCGCGCCGCGTCGCAAGTGCGCTTCGCCTTTTTGCACGGGAAGGAGGCCCACAAGTACGCTACCGAACGGTCCACGTGGTCCAAGCGAGGGCGCAATGCGCGTGCCGACGCGCACCGAGGGCACGAGCTCTGCGTCACGTGGCCCGAAGCACAGGTAGAGAACGACGAAGGCGTCGTTTACCAACTGCGCTCGGAGTTTGCCAACCTGCCATACTGCGACTCCGCCGACGCCTACGCGACTGCCATCCAGACGACCACGCTCGCGCTGTGGCGCGACTGCGGCATGGTGCCAGGCGCGCTGCGCCTGCTCGACAGCTACGCCCAGTGCGCGCACGGGCCCACAGACGCGTTCGCCCGCCACGCCCTCGCGTGCGCGCACGATTTCTGGGAGGTCTTTGAGCGCCACGAGCCGGTGCGCCTGTCCGAGTACGCGCGCTCCGATTCGCGCTACGCGGGGGCACTCGAGTGGGTCGACATGTGCTGCAAGATGGTCCCAAAAAACTCGACAATCGACGGACCAAACGTCGGTCACGCTTTTCTACTGCACCAAAGGGGGTGGAGTGAGCAGGCGCACGAGTTTGGCAAGCGGGTCAAGAGCGAGGAGGCCGAACGCAACGTCCAAGGCGCCTTTGGACTGCGCGCCCCGCTCGACACCGCGGAATTGGCCGTGTGCATGCACCTGCTAATTGTCTGTGCCGAGCAGCTCCGCGTCGGCCGGGACTTTGCGTGCTTTGGACTTCGGTGCGTGCCGGGCGAGGACTTGGGCCCGCCCGCGCCAACATCGCTCGTGTGGCGCCTGCTGCCGCTCGACACGGCGGTCACCGACGCGGTGTACGTCCTGCCCTGCCACGGTGAACACGTGTTCGACGCGCAGACTGTCACGCACGATCCACTGTGCAAGACCAACGACCGCGCCATGCGGTTTTACGCCAACGTTTTAAAGAATGTCGAGGACGATGATGATGACGAGGTCGCCGTAACTGCGGGCGCGCTGCCATCGCGGTGTCTCGGCACGGAGCGCGACCTCACGCACGACGAGCGAGTCCTGTCGACGCTCGTGGGCTTGCCGCTTTCGAATAACGCGTTCCGAATCGGTGAGGTCCTCAATGCGCTCCAGTCGAAGTCGACGGCGCCGCTCGGCCTGGAGGCGGAGGTGATGCGGGACACCGTCGCGCCAAGTGGGTTGCACGATTTGCTCGTCGCCGCAGCGGCTGCGCTGACGCCCGAAGCGTCGCTTCGCGACGCGTTCGAGTGGGCGGCGCTCTCGGAAAAGCGCGAGGCCGCGCTCAAGAAGCAGCTCGCAGCAGCCGAGGCGCGGGCGCAGGCGCCCGAACCCGAACCGCCGCCGCCGCCCCAACCGGAACCGCCGCCGCCCCAACCGGAACCGCCGCCGCCCGTGCCACCGCAAGACGACTTCCTTTGCCCTTCCGACGCCACGCTGCTCTTTCGAGTGCTGAATCAGCCAATCGTTGGCGTGTCGATCAAGGTGGTCATCGCCGTCATTGCCGAGGTCGTCTCTGACGTCGACGCCGCGGCATGCTACGAGTCATGCAAGCCAAACGTGTGCAAGAAACGCTACGGCGACCTCGACCGGATCGCGCGCATCGCCCATCACGCGCTGCGCTCCGTCGGGTTTGCGCGCCGCGCCTTTGTGGTCGCGACGGACGCCGTCGCCACAAAGCGCGTCCACGAGTTGCGCATCGCTGCCTCCGAGCCCTTTCAGGACCTCGTGCCGATCGATGGGCATCTTCGGCGCCCCGACGCTGCAGGGGCAGTGGTTCTCCACTGGGTTGCGGAAGAGCGCGCGCTCGCCGCGAGTGTGGTAACGTAAAAAAAGAATTGCGTGTGTGTTGGTGGGGGGGGGTGGCAAAAAGTCGCGACGGCTCGCTCGCGACACTTGCGGCGTGCGCGCCGCCTTCTGACCACGCGCACCGCCTTCTGGCCACGCGCGCCCACGACGACTGCACGCCGCCACGGTTGCGGAGCAGGTTGTCGCGATGCGACCGAATCTGGATCGTGCGCGCTTGCGCCCCGAGCGTTTTCGTGACGACGAAGAGTGGGCCACGAATGACGACGATGACGATGACGAACATTTGAACTATGGCGAGGCGGAACCGATTCTCAACAACGCTTCCAAGACGGGCTACTTTGGGGTAACCGTGCGGAGCGACAGGCACGTGATGCCACGCCCCTTTCAGGCACGCGTTCGAAATGGCGATCGCATGCTTGCGTTGGGAAGCTTTGCCACTGCCGAGCAGGCCGCGCGCGTCGCAGCGGGGTGCGTACGGCACCTGCGTGGCAGGCAGGCGGACCCGCTTTGCCAACCGCGGCACGAAGAATCGGTGCCACCACCTCCACCACCACCACCACCACCACTCATCAAGTCAAAGATCAAGACGACCACGGGCTACTTTGGCGTCTCGCGCTGCCCCAGCCAGGGCAACAGGGGGCAAGCTCCGAGGTATCAAGCAAAGGTGTGCGGCGTTTATCTTGGCAAGTTTATGACTCCGGAGGCAGCGGCTCGTGCGATCTCTACCAAGCACCCAGAGCTCGCGCTTGCGCAGCAGGAAGCGGAAGAGCGAGAACCGCCGTCGCTCAACCCGCCACCACCACCACAATCACTACCACCACCACCACCACTCATCAAGTCAAAGATCGAGACGACCACGGGCTACTTTGGCGTCTCGCGCTGCCCCAGCCAGGGCAAGAGGGGGCAAGCTCCGAGGTACCAAGCAAAGGCGTTTGGTGTCTATCTTGGCAGGTTTGCGACCCCGGAGGCTGCTGCTCGTGCCATCTCCACCCGGTACCCAGAGCACGCGCTCGCGCAGCAAGAAGAGGCGGCGCAGCAAACGCGAGCGCGGCCGCGCTCGCGTGGAGGACGCGTCAAGCGCGGCGCCGCGACAAAACCCACGTCAGACGACGGTGCGGACGACGCCGCAACGGATGTCACTGAAGACGATTCCGTCGTCGATCCCGACGTCTTCTTCGCGTTTGAGGAGGTGGAGGTGGAGCCTCTGCCACCGCCGCCGCCTCCCCCACCGCCACCGCCGCCAAAGCCGGTGGTGAGGTTCAGCGTCGTCGACGCTCGCCGGCTCGACGCGCTCCGTGAAGACGTCGGGCTCGCCGCGACGTTTACGTTTAAAAGAACCAATTTCGGACAGTCCTCGTTTGCGTTCTCACCACCGCCGCCGCCGCCCGCGCCGACGCTAAAGCGGCTGCTCGACTTTGACGGTGCGATCACTGCATACGCGCAGATCAGGAAGAAGAATCGATCGACCAAGTGACGTTAGCTGGGTGAGTGGGTGGGCGTGTGTGTTTGGTAAACCATTTTCAAACTCCTCGCTAACCGAGACGCGAGCGAGTGGGTCCGTGCGCGCGTGTGCGCGCGCGCAATGTCCAAGCGCGCGCTCGAGCCGCCGCCGGCGGCGACGAATCCCGTGTACTGTGTCCACTCGACGGTCAATATCAACAACAACCACT
>MDSV01210584.1_pt1 | contig 11097 bp, 10 predicted proteins | sample 810851 | NCBI WGS metagenome assembly MDSV01 (sample SAMN05326640, study PRJNA326480) | marine metagenome | isolation source: seawater | place: Atlantic Ocean: North East | collected 2012 | reverse complement strand
GCCATCGCCTCTTCCAGCTGGTATACCTACCTGAGCAGCCAAAGAACCAATGCCTCCAGCCTTCAAGCTAGCAATCTCCGGTTGTTCTAAAATACAACTTTTAACAAACTCCTTAGCTCTGGTTTCAAATCTAGTCTTGTTAGCTGTAAGTAAAGTATTTAACTCATTAGACAAAAGAGCGTTGACTCTTTTTTCAATTGTTTTAACACTATCTAAGATTTTTATACCAATAGCCATTAGGCACGCTCCCAAAAACATGCAACATATCTGTTTTGTTTAAGCCCCATAGGGTAATATTCGCCTGCTCTTTTAAATCTTATTTCACCGTAATCCTCTATATCTTTATGAACTATTAGTTCTTTTGCCCTAAGTATTTTAGGAAGATCCGTCATATATGATATAGTTTGTATTGAATTGTCTGGAACAACAATGTCGTTGGAAACTTTTATCCAAGCTCTATTATCCCAATATACTTTTAATTTAATGTCCTCCGTCTTTTCGACCTCTTTTAATACCACTTCTTCTCTACGATATGCGGGATTTCCCCCACCTCTCCTGTGCGCACTAATTGAGTTGTGCGTAGGAAGATTATCATATGAAGTAGATATTTCCTCTACAGTCTCGACATACACTAGTTTGCAAGTAACGCCAAATATTGTAAATGTGGAATCAATTACATCATAGTATTTATCAAAAACACTCTGAGGCACATTAATAGGCATTTCTTACTCCTTAGTTATTCGTATCGCCTGTATAGTATCTTGGGTCGTCGAATCTGTCACCGTACCTATTGTACAAAGTGCCGGAGCCTACGAAAGAATTAAGTTCTGGATTTAGGACTTGTATACGTCCTGTTTGGGTTACAAATGTGATAGCGCCACCATTACTGTAAGCGTTATCAGCATAAGACCCAGATGTTGCTACATCCCAACTCATTTTTACTCTCCAAAAAAAGTTTAGTTATTTAATAATTTCCAAATGTTTTACTATGCGTTAGTGCGATTTTTGTTAATATTCGATTCTATCCACGTTTCGCTACAACACGCCATGTTGTGCGTCGTGGGGTTTTGAGGCTGGTCAGCTCGATCCGGCTCAGGTTGAGCCCACCATTTTCCATTAAGGGCTACTACAACTATGGCTGCGCCAGTATTTTTCGCCGGTATAACACACATCATACCTTCAACATCCGAAGGGGCTGGAAGGTGGCTACGATTTGTAAATATTGGCAACCTCAAAAATCCTTGCTTGTTAATTAATGGGTTTTCAGTATTAGCCGCTGTGGAATTGTATTGGTATGCATCAGTTTCTACTTTCATTAACGGCTGACTTTGAGTTCCGGCTTTGCTTATATAGAATGTCGTAGTAACACTATCAAAGGCTTTAAGTTCAAGAGTAGCTCTAGGTTCAAGCTCGTCAGTTGCTGAAGCTAAAGTGGGAAGGTCACCAATAAGCACTCGTTTGGCGTAGGTGCCAGTCGTGTTCCAGTCACCAGCTATCACGTTTGCTAAATTAAACTTAAAGCTATGCGTTGCATACTGCCCTCCGTTTACTTTGTCGCTTTGAGCCGAGCCGCCCGTTAAGTCGAAAGAGCCTATGGTGATATTGCTACTGCCCGTTCCATACCCTATAAATGGATGATGCGAGCCTGCATATCTACCTATGAATATATTGTCAGAGCTATTTCCGTCACGGTATGAACCTGCCTTTGAACCTATACAAATGTTGCCCTCTTGCACGTCACTATGAACAGCGATCTGACCTTGCCCAGCTTCATCACCAATGAATACGTTATAAACGCTTTTTCCGTCACCTAGATAGAATCCAGCACGGTGTCCAATAATCACATTGCGTTCTGATATGGCGCTAGTATTACCTAATCCACCGCCAGCCTCATTTCCTATCACGATTGAGCCATAAGAAGATGTTCCAGTACGGGCTTTCGCCATAGTACCAAATATCATATTATTTCTAGTTGATAGAGCTGGATTGTAGTATTCTTTTCTGTAGTACGCTTCATTAAGATTTAAAGTTCTTGTCTTTGTAGGACTTGCGTGAGTATATATGTCTATACCAGAGCCATCAAATGTCATACAATGGCCTGATACGGCAACGCCTGAATCTGAAATTCTTTGGTCTAATACTCCTGAAAGAATAGGTACTAGTCCGCTGTATGCTGGATTACCATCTATCGCTCTACCAGAAATCTCAAAGAGTTCTTGGTCGAAGAAGCCAGAGTGTGCAACACCAGAAGCGTTCTCTGCGTTAACGTAGTTGGTGGTGTACTCGTACAAATGTCCAGATCTAGCTACACCGGAGGCATGTTCCGTATTAACATAGTTAGTGGTGTAGTCGTATAGGTGGCCAGATCTAGCCACGCCGGAACCGTGTTCTGCATCAGTGTATGCAACTGCCGCATCAAACAAGAAGCCGGAATTCGCTACGCCGGAAGCATGTTCTGCGTCAGTGTATGCAACTGCGGCATCGAATAAGAAACCAGAGTGTGCAATGCCGGAGGTGGTAGCTGCGTTAGTAAAATCAATCCCGCTTTGGAAGTGAACCTGTATAAGGCCACTACCTCTTACGTAGTCAACACCAGAAATCTCATGAAGTTCTTCGCTGAAGAACCCAGAGTGCGCAACGCCGGAGGCGGTGGCTGCATTAGTGTAGTCAATCCCACTTTGGAAGTGAACCTGTATAATGCCACCGCTTTCATAGACAGGATGAATTACACCAGATATCTCGTGAAGCTCTTCGCTAAAGAAACCGGAATGAGCAACACCAGATGCGGTGGCTGCATTAGTGTAGTCAATCCCACTTTGGAAGTGAACCTGTATAAGGCCACCGCTTGTAAAGACATCATGATCTACTACACCAGAAATCTCGTGAAGCTCTTCACTAAAGAAACCAGAGTTCGCTGTTATATCGCCGCCAAGAGTCGAAGCTACTTTTATGTACTTGTTAACTCCACTGTGGATCAAGTTTACAGCAATACCTGAAGCAGTATCTCCAACAAAGAATAAATTGTCAGAAGTTGATCCCGCATCAATATTAGTATTATCTTTATGTAGAGGGTGCGTACCGTAATCCCAGTGTTGAGCTCCCATTTGTGCTATTGTCTGCACTTGAACACTATTGAATATGTTTTGGTCTGGGTCACCAGCGTCAGCTCCCGCGCCTATTTTATCATCCAGCTCGCCAATGGTTATGCTTTTCCATCCTGAGCCGGCAGTATTGTCCCAAACCAATATTTTGTCATTACCATTATCTAAGTGAGTATCATCAATAGTAGCTAGGCTGTTAGGACTAGGGAACCAGTCATAGTCGTTATTAATACCACTAATCTCAGTGAGTTGATACTGAAGCACCCCAGATATACGATAGCCAGAGGCTGGTATTGCTGTTGCGTTGGTTGTTATTTGGGACTGAAGCTCACCGGATACACGATGAATTAGTCCACTACCTCTTACATAATCAATTCCAGAAAGCTCATGAAGCTCTTCGCTTAAGAACCCAGAGTGCGCAACACCAGAGGAGGTAGCTGCGTTAGTGAAATCAATCCCACTTTGGAAATGAACCTGTATGAGGCCGCTACCTCTTACATAGTCAACACCAGAAATCTCGTGAAGCTCTTCGCTAAAGAAACCGGAATGAGCTACACCGGAAGCGGTTTCGTGGTGTATGTAAGCCTGTAGGTATCCAGAAATAGCTACGCCGGAATCACTGATTCTCTGATCCAGAGTACCAGATGCCTGCAATAAGTCTGAATTACTAGCATCGCCGGTATCTGCAGCATTGACTTTAGTAGAAAGTTCTGCTATAGTAGCAGTTTTCCAAACGCCAGCGTTGTCATCGAACACAAGCGTTTGGTCATCAGTAGCCATAGCTGAAGAATCAATAGTTGACAACGTAGTTGCAGGATCTCCCTTGAACCAGTTAAAGGCGTTGTCACCACCACTCCAAGCAATCTTGACAGTATCGCCAACTCTTGTAGTAGTTATGTATGCATCACCCGAGATATTAACGGCTGATGGCCCATCGGAAGATATTGTGGAACCTCCAGCTCCAGCATCGCTGTCACCCCTAAGAGAGAACAGGTTGCTACCGCCACTCCAGCTAACCGTCACAGAGCCTGCATGACCAGATGTTGTGATACCATAACCGCCTGAGAATGTAACGCCGTCGTCGTGACCAACATAACCACTTGGGAAAGCTCCAAATTGACTTTGGTTGTCTGCTCCAAAACGGAACTGAGGATCTCCACTAATAGTAATGATGTCTACACCGTTACCTGAGACTAATATTGCATTATTATCTCCAGAAACAAATGTTATCGTATCTGTTTTTGCGTTTGCGGAAACGTTAAAATGTGAAGTACCGTTTGAATGAAATGCTCCAGATACCGCCATTACTGAAAACGCATTTTGGTTGACTTCTCCAACGTCGCCTAAATTGTCTATCTGGTATTGTAAAGATCCAGATATGGCATACCCAGAATCTAATATGTATCCAGATACTGCATGTATTAACCCTTTGCCAGTTACAGAATCCCACCCACCAGCAACACCAGATATCTTATGTATAAGACCGCCAACCCCAGATACTTCGTGCAGTTCTTCGGCAAAGAATCCTGAAATAGCATAGCCGGAAGCGGATATTTGATCGTTAAGAACACCGGACAAATGGCCCGGATCAATATGTAGTGTAGTCTTGGAGCCAGTCTTAGTTATCCAAGTAGAGACACCTGAAACCCCGCTGACTACGATATTGTCGGCTTGATGGACTTGTTGATTGCTAACACCGTATGCAGCGTTATCATTACCAGAAACACTAAATACATTACCAATGTCTATATTAAATCCATTTATATCAATGCCACTGCCGCCCTGATATGCGCCACTAATAGCAGTGCCGTTACCAAAGATCATGCCACTAGCTGTAACACCAATCAAATTACCATTGGATGTTTGAGCTTTCCAAGTGTTTGATGAATCTTGCCAAGTCCATTTTTTATCGCCGGTATCAGAGATGCCATCACCTGAAGAGCGAACTACAATACCACCGTCATTGACATAAGAATCTAACTGGTCGTGAGTGGCATTGCCACTCATAGACGCTAACTCTAGCTGTTTATCCCAAACACTTACATTGGTACTATCTATATATGTAGTAGTTCCCACCACATCTAGATTACCAGAAACTTCTAAATCTCCACCAATCGTTACGTCTGAAGATATTCTTGCTCTACCAACTAAATCAAATTCTGCTTGAGGAGTACTGTGATTTATACCAAGACGACCTAAAGTGTTATCAGAGTCTACGCTATCCCACACAAAAGCCCTATCGTAAGCTAAAACTCCTGACTTATGAAAATAGGGAATTCCACTCATAGCTTGAGGAGCAATATCAAATCCAGTTAGATATAAGTGTGATAGGTCGGGTATGTCAGTCCAATGAAGAACTCTAAATGCTGGGTATCCATCATCACACCCTCCGACGCAATCGTTCAATGGGCCTAAAAATGCTTGACCAGCAGCTTGTTCTTTAAATACTAACGACTCGTTTACCCATCCGCTAACATTAATGACTGCGTTAAGACCAGTATTTGCATCAACTTGATTTTTTAAGAATGGATCTACCTGTCTAGTGCTATGTTGACCTTCTCCGTCGTAACCGCCTGAGAATATAATTCCAGAAGTATCAAGAAATAAACCAGAGGTTTTAACTATAGCATAATGAGCTGGGCCAGCGATATCTATTGCATATCCGGGAGAAAATGTATGCAATCCAAGAAAATGATTGTCTTTATCCCAGTTTCCGCTGGAGTCATAATTAAGAATATTAGTGCCAGAAGCGACACCGTCGTTGTCCCAAAATGCTATACCACTTCTTTGTGGTTGCTTAAATCTTTCGTCAACGCCAAAAGCTGTGAATACAGAGAACGGAGCTGGATAAGTAACAAATACTTCTTTTGTTCCAGCGGCCCAATCTACCTTGTTATTGCTGTTGGTACTTCTAAAGGGATATCTTCTAATTTGCTCAGAAGAATAGAAAGGAGTTGTACCAGTGGCTAGGTAATGACCTGAGCCAACCTCATAATTTGAACCATCAGTAATTGCATAAAAGACTAAACCGCTTTGAGGGTAAAAGTCTTGAAAACGACTAAAGCCCGGAGCTGCGCCTTCAAGAACCATATTATTAGTTCCTGTTGTATAGCTCAGCTCTTTTACTCTGTCTGATAACTGGATTATATTATCATTGAAATCAGGATGCATTTTTCTACCCTTGTTATGTTACTATCTAATTAGTCTTAGGAGCCGTCATAGGCTGGAGTTGGAACTTCCGTGGTTGGAGAGTCAAGCACTCCAGATCCTCTTCCAAATATGACCAAATCGCACTGATCCGATTCTACATATGTATTATCCTCTGCTAAAACATTAAATGTTAATTGACGTGGGTCTGCTGCAATATCGTCACTTCCAGACCTTTTAGCTACACCAATAAAACCTTGCGAAAAGTCAGCGCCGTCAGATGCGCTATTTGAGTTAGTCCCGTCGTGCCTGAATCGGGCTGTGCCAAACGCAGCATATAAATTATTACCAAGAACCCCTGAAGTAAATGTGACTCTAAATTTACCAACACCTAGCCTTTCTAGCTTTTGTATATTGTAGGCGTCGTATACTGTTGGGGCCCAGTTCGTTGGAGCAGCGTTTCCGCTAGTGTTAAATGTGATCCAAGCTTTTGCTGTTGATTTTGCTGATGGTATTCTTCCAGAATCCATTTCAAATACTAGCTGACCAGAGCCCTTAACATGGATATCTTCTCTGTTATCATTTATGTATAAAAAGTTTAAGCCTCTGGCTGAAGTACCCGAGGCGCTAAGGACATTATCTTTAATACTCACGTTTCCAGTAAATGCTCTAGATCCGTTCGCTAAAGTATATTGGGTGTGAGGATCTGAGCCCGGAAGACCGCCTAAAGAATCGTGGTCTATGTTGCCCACACCTTTGAATGGCTCGTACTGGATACCTCCACCGTTTACAAAGTTTATGCCCGACTCTGGTATAAATAAACCTCCGGTGCTAGTGACACTATTGCGTTTCGCTCTTACGTCGTTGACAAACGCCCACTTGGTGTCAAAGTCACCACTGGAAACAATTAAGTTTATAGACTCAACTGCGTCAGCCAGATTATGTCTAACGTCTTCAGCAGAAATTAATCCAGCGTTATTATCCGCTAAATCAGCATTTATGCTAGAGAGCAAATCACCTGTATTTTTAACTGTCATTTAAAAGAACTCCTTAAAATAAATATCCACCAGACCTATGGTCGTAGTAGCCTTGGTTTCTTGCCACGAAGTCGCTACCCGGACTGTATGGGCCTATAATTGACTGACCGCCAATGCTTCTTCCAGTTTTATAATCTAATAAGTATTTTTCATATTTAGCACACAGATCTTTATATAAAACACTTAGTGTTCCAGTAACGCCTCTAAGGTCTATTGAAGAAGGGCCGTCTTTAATAGATATTGCGTTACTTGCTTCTTTTCTTATTTCACTGCCAACAATTATACATGCCGCTTTGAGGCAGGCCAAGTTCATAAAGGCGTCATCTCTAGTGGCTGTTTCAGTTGGATCTGGATCTAATGTGCATGTTTCTACATTTATTGTATACGTATTTTCTACATCGACTTCCAAAGTTATTAGTTGACCAGCAACTAATACTGTTGTTTCTAGTCTATGATCTGAGTACGTATAGGATGCTGAATCCACATCATTTATCAAATATCTTAATATTGTTGACATTTGGCCCTGCCAAGACATAGCTATCTCCCTATATGTTGCAATGAACTTTGAATGTATGTATATCCGTAAAATAAGTTCCGCTAGGAAGTGTAACCTTACCTTGTAGTTTGTAGTTCCCGACCTCGTCCAAGTCTCCACTCACTGTATCGTAATACATAACGCCAGAAGTTGAACTTCCGTCACCAAGTGTTGAGCCAGTTCTATTAGAAATCTCATCGCTTGGTTTTCTAAAACTTATCTGTAAGGCGGTAGCATTTGATAGGTCTACAGTTGAACCGTCGTCATTGACAGTTACTAAAAATCTAGTGCCAATATCGTTATGATGTATTTCGCTTGGCATTGCTTTACCTTTTCAAAGTAATATTATGTTTCTGTTTTATATTTAATGTTATTTCTACTTGGGTTTGTGCCATTATAGTGTCACCGTCTTCTTCTGATCTAAATTCAAATCTACAGCCGACTGAGTGTCAATTGTAAAGCTATAAGTTGGTGATTGTTGTACGTTTAATGTGAATGAAAACTCCTCGCACCCTACTGATCTACCAACTATAAGCTGGAAAGAAAACGGGGTAGACGAAAAAGGGCCAGAAGAAAACATTACGCAAGAGGATCTGAAATAGATACTGTGGCATTGACAGCGGCGGCAGCGGCTTTCTTAGCCTCGTCAATTTCATAAGCTCTAACGTGATCCCCCAAAAATTTCCTGACTATCTTGTGTGTAAAATCGCCCTGAGTTTCAGGGTTTGGAATAGTGGCAGGGATTGGGTTTCCATCTCCATCAACTGGATCAGCTGCATCTTCAACGGCGTCATCCGCCACCACATATTCTGGATTGGCGACAGTTTCTTGATATCCGTAGTTTGAACAGATGGCATCAAACACTCTTGATACATCATCATCTGCTATTTCTAGTTGAAAAATTGCCATTTTTTCTCTCTCCTATGGGAATATACGTAGTCTCTACAATAAATATACACGTTTTTTCCCGTCTTGTGCTTTTCATATTTGTCTATTGTCTTATTATTTTGTGTCCGCTAGGCCTGATTCTTGATGAGTCAACTATTGGATGGCAGAGTAAATCCTCGTTGCTCTCTAATAGCTTTATAAAATCAGCGTACTTTTCATGGTTAGGATTTGCAAGGTTCTTTTTGTTGAAGTTGTCTAATCCACCTCTTATGTCAGGCCAATTTCTTAACATCGTAAGATTGACTCTTGTGGCATTGTGTTTTATAGCTCTTTCGATGAATAAAGGTATATCGGTAAAGTTGTCCGATTCTACCACCATGTTCAATATAAACTGCTTTCCTAGCTTAGATATAAATTTCATAGCTATCTCAAGGTCTTCAAACCTGCCTCCAAGTCGGGTCTTTTCATATATATCCTTGCTGGCAGCATCTACACTCATTTTTATTCTGCTTATATTGCTATGCAGATGGCTTAATGAGTCCCAATATTTGGGGATCAGTAGACCATTTGTAAAAATCTCAATCTCCAAATCTTCATACTTGGAAATCTCAAATGTTTGTAATATTTTTCTCCAAGCTGGACTAGCTAAAGGGTCTCCAGAGCCTATGGCTGAGATGAATCTTATGCTTTTGTGAAATGTGTCTAGAACGTTTCGTGTTTGCCTGAATATCTCATCTTGACGTTTTTCTATTATGGGCTTTGATCTGCACGACCAGCAGTGTAAATTACAGGTCATGTCATTTGAGAAAACAATTGTAGACGGGCCTCGTGTCATTACTGGGGTCATATAGTTCTCTATCTTGGGGTCTTTTCGACCTAATATCAAAGGCAATACGCAACTGCTACACAGTGAGTCGTCTTGATTTAGCCAAGATTCTCTTAGTTTTTGAAACTTCTTATGGTTCCATACTTTCCATAAATTTTCGTACTTGCCCTCTACAATTACTTCTAAAGGATTAGTAAACCAGCTAGGGCAACAAGTTATATAACTTGCAGGGTGTACGTGAAGAGTGTTAAAGGGGTTTGAACAGAACTTCATCTTACAAACTCCCTGTCTTCCAGACTTCCTGATATCTCATTAGACAATACATGGTCTTTCCAAGAGCAACCAATGGGCTCTAGCCATTCTGTAAACATGGCTTTATTCTTGTGGTAATTAATTGGCAGAAGTGTTGTTTTGGTCTTCATCGCTAGTGAGGCTATAGCTAAATGAAGTCTATCGGTTGTTATGGTTTCAAATTCATCAGCAAGATTCCAATACTGCTCTGGTGTGTAACACCACATAGCTGGATCTATCTTTAGTTCGCGCCTAACGTGGTGATGGACGGAGCCCCCATTTCTTCTGAGAAAAATCTGAGATCCAGTCTTATCAACCGAAGACTCCGGGAAGTCAAATCCCAAAGCTAAGTCTGGAGCTATTTCCCCATACCCAATTATGTCACGACTGACGGATTCTCTAAAGAATAATTTTTCGCAGCTGAGGTATTCATATCTTATGACGCTTTGTGGAAGCAGCCAGCAGGGTATCCGTGACTCAAAGGCTTTTTTTCTTATTGCAGCAGCTGGTGGAAAACCTATATTACCTCCACCAAACAATAAAAGCTTGTCGCAGGAAGGTATGGGGTTTTCAGCTAAAGCATTAACGGTAAAGTAATCTACGTTAAATTCTTTACATAATTCTCTAACAGATAAATATAAAAGCTGGTCTCCTATGTTTCCTATTCCATCCACTATACCTACGGTTAGCCCAGATAGGGGTTCAAAAATTGGTTCAAATTGCGAAAGCTGTACTAATCTCATTGTGTTGCACTAATTTAATTTAGGAAGATTGCATTGGGGTATGTTGCATTTTTCGCATATCTCATGCCACCTGTAGTTTATATCCGATAGCTGATATATTTCTACTCCAAGATCCTCTTCGTTCTCTCCCTTGGTGTACCAATCTGTGGTGTGGCTCATAAAGACACTCCAATAATTTTCATCCTCGTTTGTTAAAACTTTTCTCCATGCCTCTGGACATGTAGGATCTTCGTGTACATTTTTATCTAGGTCTCTCTGTATAAGCCTTGCAACGCTGTTGACTCTTTCTTTCATTGGGCGATGGATAGCAAATTTATATATATCGTCCCATTCATGTATTATTTCTTTTAGCTTGACAGCTCTAGAGTGGCGTTTCATTTGCTGCCAATTCTCTATCATTCCACCAGTCCCTAATATTATGTCAATACCCTTACCAGCACACACCTCAGAGATTGCGCTCGTTACAGAGTTTCCGGCTGCACGAGGGATGTGAATAAAAACAGCTCTTTTTGGAAGATAAATCATTTTT
>MDSV01244309.1_pt1 | contig 11099 bp, 10 predicted proteins | sample 810851 | NCBI WGS metagenome assembly MDSV01 (sample SAMN05326640, study PRJNA326480) | marine metagenome | isolation source: seawater | place: Atlantic Ocean: North East | collected 2012 | reverse complement strand
TTGTTAATTAGTTATGGCAGTTCCCGGGAGCATCCAAAAATCTGAGCCCCTTTTAACGTACGTAACAGGTAACTACTGCTGTTGGATCAATGCGATAGCCCCCCCGGGGGTGCTGACACTCTGCTGACACAAATAACCCGCGATAACCCTTCAAAACCCCACTAAATACAGAAAAATGACTAAAAGAGTAGGGGTTATGTTGTGTTATCTGGGGTTATCTCGCGATCCAAGGAACTTAAAATCCCCCACTCACTGCGAGCGTGCTCGTCCAAGTCCGGAGTCGGACACCACATTAATAGTTGTATGTAACGTCGTGTCTATTCGGCTCAGCAAAGGTCTTGTTGAGTGCCTGACATTTATGCCTTACTTCACTCTCCGTTGAACCAAGTAACTTACTTAGTCAGTCCGCAAGTTCATCATTAGATAAATGCAAATACTCGCTTTTACTGGCGCAATAACTTTTGAGTTGTTTTACTGTAAAGAGTGCTGGTATTACCTTGTTAGTATCAAGACTCTCTTAAGCGTTTTGGTTATTGCCAGCTGTGAAATTGGGTGCCAGTAAGGTGTTAGCAGCATCAGGAGTGAGATAATTGTCCAATGATCGAGAGGGCGGTCCGGTGGCCCTGCAGCTTGTACGGGACGAGGATAGATTGGTCCTATCAAGTCCAAAAGGTGTGGTGATAAATGTTCTCAGAATCTCTAATGACTTGCTGTTGCCAGTTACAGAGGCTCTACCGAAAGATGCGTCGGTCATTTCCGATGTGATAAACAGTCAGCCACTGCCCCTTGTTAAATGCATTAAGGGGATAGCTGTAGAGGAAGATTCTGAGCTGCCGACTAATTGGTTCAGGAGAACCGGTAGTTCGGATATTTCTATTCTCGGCGCAGATGCCGACGAATTTGGCCTCTATCTTATTCAGCATCGCAGCGGCAAGGCGGTAACCACACTAGAGTTCGGTGACCTTAAGCTAGGGAATGAGTGTGTATTATTAAGTGAAGCCATCAATTCAGAGGGTATCAGTCTTCCCGAGGATGCCGTGCCATCCGAAGGGCTTGTCACCAGTGCCGTCATTGACAGCAATGTCTTTTCGATTGACGAGTTACAATTTTATGACGAATCTCTCACATCCTACCTTGTGGTTATCTCCAAAGCGTTAGGTAGTCATGTTCTTTGTGCAACCGAGGGTCAGATTTTCCGAACGGAAAACTGCAGTTTTATTGGCTGCTTTGCGCTGATGGATGTTTTGTTAGTGGCCAAAGGCGATATTGAGAGAGCTAGGGGACTGCTCGATTTGGCGGCAGAGCAAGCTTCTTTGGTTCGAGACTACGTAGACCTTGCTTGGGCTGCTGACCTTTTAGGTTGCTCAAACGCTATTATCGAGGCGCTTGCGCGCAGAGCTTCAATGGCCCTGCGTGACGACGATCGCAATAGGCGTCTCAATTCACCATATATCCCACAGTTGGCAGAGCTATATTGTTCAAAGATCACGGATGGGACAAAGCAGGCAAATGAACTGCTAAACACGTTGCTTGAAGACAAGCCCGATGCGAGAAGTTTACGAGAGGGGGCAGACATTGCGAAACGGCTTCTGAACGATCCTGAATTGTCCGTGGAGTTGAGCGATATCGCTTTGACTATATCTTACGATGAGTTCGAGAGTAGCTCTTTTAGAGCTATCGAAGATGATAAACCATCTCAGGCTGAGGATTAGAGATTAGTGTATAAAACACGATAGTCGCTGCATTAGTCTACATTCGCTTGGTTTGTACCACTCAAGCTTTTCACATGTACAACCACCCGCCGATTAGTCGCCTGATTTTCGGGAATGGCCTTTCCATTCGCATCGAAATTAGGTTCTTTGGGTTTAGTGTCTGCGTATGCGATTGCAGATAGTTGATTTTTTTTGACTCCCGTCGCTTCGAAAAGCCGCGCAACATTAACTGCTCTGAGGGAGGAAAGTTCCCAATTAGAAGGGAATTGTGTTGTTCTGATAGGCACGTTATCAGTGTGTCCCTCAATCTCAACAATGTAGTCTTCTTCGCCGAGGCCCTGAATGATGTCGCTGAGTTCCACAAGCGAAGATTGTACGGAGCCTTTTACATCAGCTGATCCGGAGTTAAAAAGTGAGTTGCTGGATAGCTCAATCTTTAGTCCATAAGGGCTCAATGTGGCTGACATTTCACCCTCTAAGCTTTTTTCGATGACCAGCTCATCAAATTTAGCCTTTGCTTCTTCCAGCGGTGACTCGACAGCTTGCGACGCTGCACTCGTAGGATTAATTGATGCGTCGGGACCCGGAGAGTCGAAACCTTGATTGATGCTCTGTGCCACTAAATCATATTTTTCTTCATTTATTTTGGAAGCGGAAAACATGAGGACAAAGAACACCATAAGCAGCGTGACCATGTCACCATAGGTTACCAACCAACTGGTATCCTCGTTAGGATCCGAATCGTAAATTGGAGGCGCTTCTTCTTCACTCATGTAGTAGACGCCCTATGTGCTTTGAGCTATGTCGAAGTGGATAGCGGGGTCTAAGTAGCTGTTGAGGTGATCTTGGATCTCAACCGAATTGGCTCTCGATAGTAGAAGCAGGAATCCGTCGGCAATGAGTTGGTTCTTGAATTTTTGTATTTGCTCTTTTTGCTCTGCGCGACGAGAGGCTGGCTTAAACACTAGTTGAGCAAACATAGTTCCATACAGCGTAGTCAAAAGTGCAACGGACAGCGATGTGCCCAGACCACTCGGGTCGCTTGGATCGAGATTGGCGAGCATTGCGACTAGACCGACTAAGGTTCCAATCATCCCAAAACCAGGAGATATGTTTGCCATGGTATTAAGGATAGTCGCTTGAACCATATTTCGCTCATACGACTTGTTAATGAAAGTGTTGAGCTTTTGCTTTAGGTTGTCCTTTTCGTAGCCCGCTAGGAACAATTGTATACAGTGAGCTAGAAACGGATCTTCCTTTGTGTCTATTTGCTTGAACTCCGACTCTAATGCAAGGAGCCCATCACGAGCGCCCACCTTGCCCCATTTGATTACTAGTTCAACCGTCCCAAATAATGACCCAGCATTTACCGAGGTAGGAACGAATACCTGCATAAGCGTACCCAGCGCCTTTCTAACATACCTTCCCTCATATGAAATCATAGTGGATGCAATAGTTCCCCCTAAAACAACGGCAATTGCCGCAGCGTTTCCAAATAGAAGAACTCCAGTTACTGACTTAGTGACGTCGTAGACGGCAAATATGAAAGCACCAAAGCCCAACAGAAAGCCAAAAATCGTACTTAGAGAAATCTTCATCGTTAGTCTGCGTCCTTGGCCATCATGGGAGTGCCGTACTGCTGCGTTCTACCGTCACTATAGTTCGTACCCTGATAAATTACTGCGCCTTCACGGAAGTTTAAAGGGCTCCGTTTAGCATATTAATCAAATCGGACTTATTCTGATCTTTTTGATTTCCCAGCGTAGACTGCCCGGCAGGGCTCTGCCAAACGTGTCGGTTCATCAGAGCAAGCGATTCGTTGAGCATTAAGTCCATGGGCACGTCTAACTCATCTGCTAATAGTTTGGTCTGCTCAAGAAAGTCAGCTCTGCCTAAATTCGCGAGATCTGCATCAATCAGCCAAGGCGACAATCGTGTATTAACTTTATGCGTCGGCCCTGTAGGCTCTAATTTGGTGTCAAGTATCATTTGTCGGGTTAATCTAATCTCTTCTTTGGAGAATCGTCCGTCAGTACTCATCGCCTCTTCGGCCAATTTCGCGCTGACCAGCTCATGATCAGCACGGTGTTCAATGAATCCTGCATCGTGGTATGCGGCTCCAATACCCAGCAGGAGCAAGCTGCGGTCATCAAGGCAGTCGACCGAACCGAGTGCTATCGCCATTGCGGTCACTTGGTCAGAGTGTTCTTTTGAATGGTAAGTGAGCGACTCATCTAACTGTGCTGACAGCACCAAATGTATCGATGAGACTACGGGATCGCTTTTGACTCGATCTATTACTTCCGCTTGATCCTTGATTATATCGAGCTGCAAATTCGTACCCCCTCTAAATTTGCTTGTATAACGCCTTGTCACATGTCTGTAATAAGTGTCTGGCAAATATACAGCAAATAAATTTGAAAAGTTGGCAAAAGCACTAGATTGTTTGTATAACCGTAAGGTGACCACGTCACGGTCACTGACGACCCAAACTCGGCGTATAAAACGTTGGAAAACATGTCTCGGTTGAGACCACGTCTTACTATTAATCAGGGGAAGTAAGACGCTAGAAAAATCAGAAAAAGCGAGCCTTAGTTATGAGAATTCCTTTTTTTTCAGTGGTCAGCGCGTTGTTGTTAATTACGGTGGTGGGTTTTACAGGCACCGCTGCAGCACAAGACGGACTGTATGTAGAGGGCAAATCGCCCTCAGGCGAGACGGTTAAAGTGGCAATTAAATCTCGGCCCGTCTTCAAATACCCTCGTCGAGCGCAGCGGTTAGGCGTAGAAGGCTTCGTGGTCCTTGCATTTGATGTTAACGAGCAGGGTGAGTTGATTGACCTCAGGGTAACTGAATCCAAGCCACGTCTTGTATTTGATAAAGCAGCGACGCAGTACATTAAGAAGTTTAAATTTGAGCCGCCAAGTCTGGATGGAAGTGCAGTTTATGCTTCTGACATTACTATGCGAATGCCCTTTAGGTTGGAGTAGCAATTAGTTTTGCGAAATCTAAATCTTCTATCAGTAGTGAGCTAACGAGACGACGCCCATGAAAATTAAAACCAGAATTATTGGCATTATCATGATCGGCATCTTCTCGCTGTTTGGTGCTAGCTTTTACGCCGCTCAGGAGCAAAACTCGGCGAACCGGGATTATAGCGCTCAAGAGAGCATCATTGCCCACAGTAGTGCTTGGATAAGCAACATGGACGTTGAGTTTACTGAGAAACTTTACATCTATGATCCGCTTTACGGTTCTGAGCAGAACGTAGAATACTGGGATTTCTCTTCAGAAGATCCTTTTTCAACAGGGGATTTGGGGAATCCGCTTTTCAGTGCATTTGCGGAAAAGGATGGGGATAAAGTTTTCGATCTTATGTCGTCTGTTTTTCTGGGGCCAATTGAATCTGAGCAATTGACCTTTGCGATAGCTTATGACAACCGAGGCCTTCAGCTCTACTGTGAATCAAGTTTGTTTGTAATTGGTGTTGATCCTTGTTCAGAGTCTGCCTCCCCTGACTATTTCTTGAACTTTGGTTCATTCGTCAGATCTCTTGAAGAGGGTTCGTCTAGGCGAGTAGTTCAAATTACCGACTTGGATGAAGAAAAGCCGGTGTCAATCAATGACACAATAGCGTTTGCGCTCGTTGACGAGTCTGAGTCAGCCGTCGGGATAGTAGTTCTTGGTCGCAATGTGACTGAAAGCCTTGAGGTTTTTGGGGAAAACTTTGAGATCGAAACCGCTTTAGTGGTTGGAGGGGAGGCTCTTACCGTTGGCGATTACTATGAGGAAGAGCGAACCAACGAGTTGACGCTGCTTATTCGAGATAGTCTTTCATATGCTTCAGCGAATGAGACTTATGAGTATAGCTACATAAACGAGGAGCTAGGCGCGCGGATATCGTCCATTCCTTTGAGCAAAAGCATTCGTGCTAGCGACCTTCGGATTTTGTTGTTTGACGATCAGAGTGATCTACTTGCTACGTTGAAGAGCTCTGAGCGGGAGTCACAAATAATTTTTGGTGCGATGGCGCTTCTAATTTTAGGTTTAACTTTTGCCATAACATCGACGTCCTTCAATCGTATTCTCGGTGCGATTTCAGCGCTCGAGCGCATGGGCGAAGGTGACCTCAGTGAGCACAAGTTGCGACGTGGCTGGTTCTCCTCCAAGAACGATGAGGTTGGACGACTGCAGAAAGCAATCAATGAGTATCGCTTGCACCGCGTCGATGCGGAAGTGCAGCGAAAAGAACGTGCAAAGAGAAGGGACGAAAGAGACGAAATAATGTTCGAAAAAATGTCAGCTCTTTCTGAACAGCTGGAGGGCGAGGCCAGGACCATATTGATGCACGAAATTGATGACATGCGAACTGCACTCTCGTCTGGCACTGATGAAGAGAAAGAGCGAGCGTCGATAGAGATCATGTCTAAAGCGTTTTCTAAGATGTCCGATGAAGTTGCCACACTTATTGATGCTCGGACTCACGAATTGGTCGTCGCAAAGGACGAGATCAATAGCTCGATCAGATATGCAGCGAAACTGCAAAACGCATTGCTACCCAAAACCTACCCTGGTGATATTGATATAAATGTCGAGTGGCGGCCTAGAGATTTGGTTGGCGGGGATATTTATTTCATCAAGGACTTACCCGACAAAGTGTACATAGCGGTAGTGGATTGCACTGGACATGGTGTTCCCGGGGCATTTTTGTCGATCATTGCTCGGAGTCATTTAGATAAGGCGATCACGCCTGATGAGTATCAGAGCGCCGGAGAATATTTGTCTCAGGTCAATAGCCTTCTGAAAGATACTCTAAGCAAGACTGATCAGAAAAACACAAATGAAGAGGGTTTCGATGGTGGTGTCTGCATTTACTACCGCAACAGTCGTAAGCTTGAGTTTGCAGGTGCGAAGGCGTCTATTTTCCAGGTGCAAACTGATGGCGCCACAGAGACAGTTGGCGATAGGAAATCTGTCGGTTCTACTCGTATGAAAGAAGGGTTCGAGTTTTCGACGCACGAAATCAGTGATCCTAGTGGCTCTTTTGTAATGCTGACTGACGGCATAACCGATGTAATGAGTCCTGAAGAACGACCAATAGCGTTTGGAAGACGTCGAGTGTTGAAGCTTTTGCAGCAGGCTACTGATAGGTCACCTAGATACATAGTTGAGAAAATAATGAATAGCGTTGACTTATATCGAGGCGGCGCACCGTTTCGCGATGACCTAACTCTGTTAGCTTTTTCGTTTAACGAGTCAGACAGTTTAGATGGCAAATCTCTCGCTAGTGAGGAGCAAGCATGATTTTTGAACAAACTCAAAGGACTCCCTACGTTGAACTAACGGCGCGATCCTGTGCTATCCGGGGTGAGTGTTATCCCGAAAACATAGCCGAATGGTCTGGGCCGGTTTTAGAAGCTCTAGAGGAGTCTATGAGCCTTGGTAGTGATCCCTTTAAGGTTATGATTGAACTTTATTATTTTAATAGCTCATCAGCCAAGTTCCTTTTTGATTTCTTTGAGTATCTTGAAGAAACCGCAGAGGCCGGGCGGGAGATCATAATTCAATGGTGTTACCGAACTGAAGACGACACGATGCTGGAAGCAGGTGAAGACTTTCAAGAAGACCTAGAGAGCTGCAGCTATGAGCTCGTTGCAATTGACGTTGAGCAAACTGCGTAAACCAGCGAAAGGAAGGGGGTGGTTATGAGTCCGAATAAAGACACGGTTGGGTTGCACACTTTCATGCAAAACCGTCAAACACTCTTCTGCTATTCCGGCCCCATGACCGAAGATTTATTGACCACAATCGCAAACCCTGTCCGTCATCAACTGTCTGACAAAGAGACGGAAGAAGCCGTTGCAAACAGAGTTTTCGGTGTCTTCATCGAGCAAGCTCAGAACATCATTAGATATTCGCATCAAAAGACTAGATCCACCGGTGACAGTGTCGGCACTATCGCTATATCTCTTGATGACGACTGCTTCCTCATTGAGGCTGTTAACGTAGTGTCTGAGTCTAAGCGAGATGTGCTTGAGGCTACGCTGGTAGATCTTTCAGTGAAAGACCAAAAGGAGTTGAGAAAGCTCTACCGGCAGCGCTTGAAAGACGGTCCTCCCGAGGATTCTGCGGGTGCCGGTCTAGGGTTTATCGAAATGGCTCGAAGAGTTAAAAAGTTTGAGTTCGACTTCCAGGCCCACGAGTTTGGTGCGCTATTTGTTTATCGTGGGTGGGTAAGCTAATCCTCGGTCACCAGTAGTTTCATCGCTGGAGTTTTTTACTTAATAGTCGTCCACAGCTTGCTTGATAGCCTCGCTCAAGCGTTTCTATCTTGGAAGTTATCGATATCACTGAGCGCTTTCTCAAGACTTTGCTTCGTGGATTCGAGTTCCACCGGAGTCAAGTTATCCAGCACGAAGGACACATTCCGATCACCTAGTGCCATTGATACCGACTTAGTGCTCTTGGACTCTATGACCTTCCTTGCCTGAAACTCACCGATACCTTTCAGGTGTATTGGCGGCAACGCCTCTGCATCGATGCTGTCCTTAACAAGATTATAAGTATCTTCTGATATGTAAATAGATCCGTTATCGGCGGCTGTTTCCAATCTCGAGGCGCGATTTACCGCTGCACCGATCGCGGTGTAGTCTAATCTGGACTCACAACCAAAATTGCCAACGGTCGCAAATCCGGTATCGATCCCTATCCTCATTTGTAAGTGATCCCTTAAACCATATTTCGCCCACTCGTCTGACAAATTATCTAATGCTTGTAGCATTTCGATCGCCATATTCACGCACTGAGTCGCGTCTTCCTTTACACCTCTTGTTTCGGGGTCGCCAAAAAAAAGCATAATGCCATCGCCGATGTATTTATCGATTGTTGCTCCGTGATCTAGTGCGATGTCAGTCATTGTTTCAAGGTATAGGTTAAGTAGGGCGGTGACGTCTTCAGACTCCATGCTCTCAACGTAATTGGTGAATCCGCAAAGATCTGAAAAGAAAACTGTTAACTTTTTTCGACGACTCACCCTAGTACCGTGTCGCGAGCCAGAGAAAATCGAGTTGTACAACTGCGGACTTAGAAACTTGGATAACTGAGCGGACATGCCCTCCAGTTGTTCATTGGTCTCCTGCGCTTCGGTTTTTAACTGATTCAATCGTTGCTCATTCTTATCACTGAGTTTAATTATTTTTTTAGTTGTTCTGAGCAATTTGCCATATTGGTCGACTAACGTATCAAAATCCGACTGAGAAAACGTACCGTCCGCTTGGATTCTTTTAAAATCTGCGAGCACCTTTGTCTCTTGACTAAAAATATCAGTTTCCATATTTCCTCGATCCCTTTTTTACAGCTACCCTGCAAGAATAGACATAAGATCCATACTTTTAAAAGCTTTTGTTTTTTTGCCACATGTGACAAGAATTTGAGGGATCTTTTTGACGAGAAATTTGGTTATCCGATGCGGATAATTGTTCTGGTTTTTTGGTGATTCTCCCTCGTTTAGCGGGAATTTTACTGTATGTCCTATTTATTAGCCGGGTGGAATAAAACGCGGTTAGGGAAGGGGGCTATTTGAGATACAACACCGGATCGGCATTCATTACGATAAATACGTTGTGGCCAACATCGGCAGTGAGCAGGGACTCGAGACTGAGGTGTATCGCCGGACGCAAGTTTTTGAACCCATAGTTACGAATGAAGCACCGTAGTTTGCGTTGGGAAATGGTAGTCACAGACTTAAAATCCCCCGCTCATTGCGAGCGTGCCGGTTCAAGTCCGGCCCCGGGGACCATAAAGTTATCAATAAAAATAAATGCGTTAGCCCCCTGGAGAAGACCAACTACCGTTGGAATTGTGACGGTTACCGCAAAAATGAATTCGCAGTGATATGACTCGTTGTTAACGCTCAACAACCTTGCTGATCATCGCTACCGGCTCGCCTTCATTCACGGGGGGTGTGCTAATGACGTAGTTCACCACTCCGGCAAAGGGTGCTCGTATCGTTAACAACTCGTTCCCAAAAAAGTCCACGAGCACACCCAGCACCGCGTCCTCGGCCACATAATAGCCGTCGTTGGTAACTGCGCGGAAAATGCCAGATCGTGGGCTCTTTATGACTTTGTAGTCGCTTAACCAGGTGATTCCTGTGTTAATCACCTCGTCCTCGGCGATCATGTCCAGGTGCCGCAACACATTCCAAATACCTCTCTCTGCCAACCCGACCCAATAAGTAGCGTTAGACCCAGATTTTCCGGTCTCAGTTGTGATGGCAGGGATTCCTCTCTCGAGCGCTGTTTGATCTGTAAACAACGAGAGTCCGCTAGCGTGTTGTGGCCCTGTGTCCATAACGATGTGGTCCAAACCAAAGGCTACCGCCAATCCCTCTATTTTGCTGTCAAAGACAGCGTTTCCGGTCACAGGCATATAGACGTAAGGTCGCAGAGCCTCATTGCCGTCTCCTCCATGCAGATCGACAAGGTAGTTAGCTTGGTCGATTACCTCGGTGGTGAGGATGTGGGCAATGCGTTGACTGATACTGCCGTCGGGATCGCCGGGAAACATGCGATTCAAGTTTTTGCCATCAGCGGGACTGTAATAAATCGTGCGACCCAAGAAAGCGGGCATGTTGGCGATATGTACCAGGATGATGGTGCCGCTTAGAACTGCAGGATCTACCTTCGTTCTCATAGCCTGTAGAGCCGTGATGGGGGGGTACTCATAGCCGTGAATACCGGCAATTAGAGCAAGCACCGGTCCATCACTAGCCCCATGCACAATAGTTACAGGTATTGTCGTACCTTCGTCCATACCCTCGGGCACAATGATGAACCCTGACACCCGCTCACCTCGAGGCACAGTAATCTCTCCTACGGTGAAGTCGTCAGCGCTAGCATAGAGATGTACCGCGCTAAGCACCGAAAAGAGAAAAACCTTACTCAACGCTGTCATGATCTGCTCAACCTTCATTACATGTGTTGCTCGAGTCTATAGCGGTAACCAGGGCCGGGACTTGAACCCGCGCGACTTAAATCGTCGGGGACTCTTGAACTCTTTCTCGCTACGACGCAACTCAGCGTAACTCCAGATAATTCAGGAACCAATGCATTCTTACTTAAGTTGAGGTGAGTTAAAAACCGTTATTTTGTTTCTTAATGCATGTCCAATTTCCTGATCCAGTCCAATCCTCTCTCTGGTGTCAGGTCGTTAAAGAAGTGCATCCTTGCGCGATTAACAATAATAGCTCACCCCCGGGCCATGCCCCCTGTCACATTATTTTGAGCTCACGATAGATGAATCATTCGATTTAGCGAGGCGATGATTTTGAAGTGATGTCGTGATCCCCTCGGGAATTGATGTATTGGGTCTACTTATTTGAAGCCC
>MDSV01194313.1_pt1 | contig 11099 bp, 9 predicted proteins | sample 810851 | NCBI WGS metagenome assembly MDSV01 (sample SAMN05326640, study PRJNA326480) | marine metagenome | isolation source: seawater | place: Atlantic Ocean: North East | collected 2012 | reverse complement strand
TTATCTCCGCATTCTCCATACCTACGATAGAACGAATCATTTTTGTTTGCACGCTTTCTGGTAAGCTATTAGAAGTCCCATTGGGGTACAACCTAATATTATCACGTCCCTCCGGTTCAATAAAAACATGATGAGCGTCTCTACTTGCAAACTTAACTATTTTATCCTCAATTGACGGGCAATAACGAACACCCGTTCCTTCCACCATGCCACCATACATAGCGCTTTCGTGAAGATGATCAGCAATTATCTGATGGGTCTTTTCGTTTGTATGCGTTAAATGGCAGCTAACCTGGTCTTTTCCAGGAAACCACGGCATTTCTTCAGATTGTTCCACGTGGAACAATTCGTCTTTATTTTCACGCCACATTTTTTTTGCTTCATAGGAAAAAAAGGGTGGGGGGTCTTCTCCCGGCTGCTCTTCGATCCTGCTGTAATTAATAGAATCACGGTGAACTCTTGGAGGGGTTCCTGTTTTAAGCCTTGCAAGATCAAAACCAAACTCTTCGAACGAGGAGGAGAGGGCTTCTGCTGATTCTTCCCCCGCACGACCCTCTGCTACAATTGTTTTTCCAATTAATACACGGCCGCGCAAAAAAGTTCCCGTACAAATTACAGCACAATTTGTGTAAATTGTTCCATAAGAACGAGTTGTAATAGATTTAATTTTGTTCTTGGATGTATCGATAGATAAAACCATGTCATCGATAATAGTTAAGTTTTCTTGCTTCATTAGTATTTTTTGAATTCTCAAGGGGTATGCGTTTTTATCGCATTGTATTCGATTAGATTGTACAGCAGGGCCTTTTCGAGTATTTAGCATTCTATATTGAATTCCTGTGAAATCAGCATTTTTTGCTATTTCACCACCCAGGGCATCTACCTCAGAAACCAAATGCGATTTTGCTATACCTCCGACAGCAGGATTACAAGGTAAACGGCCTATTTGACTTGAATCTAACGTTACAAGGGTTGTTTTTACGCCCATTCTTGCAGAGGCTAGTGCTGCTTCATATCCAGCATGTCCTCCTCCTACAACTAAAACTTGTGTTCTTAAATCTGCCATAACTAATTATTAATATATTTCATAAAAGAATGACAAAGTAATACTACAGCCAAATAATATCGATAATTATTATATTTTTAGTAAGTATATGATTATTAATTCGATAAAAGAGCTAAATAGGGGGTATTATGAACATATATATTTCAGGATCTAATGGTTTAATAGGATCTGCTTTAAAACAATCACTTCTTGACGATGGACACACTGTAAAGGGTTTAGGTCGTGATTTTTCTCAACCAATTAATTTTGAAGGTATTGATGGCGTTATTCATTTAGCCGGTGAAAATATAGCTGAAGGTCGTTGGTCGAAAACAAAAAAAGATCTCATAAAATCTAGCCGAGTCGATAATACTCAAAAACTTTCAAACCAAATTTATAATAGTGAGCATAAACCTAATGTTTTTATAAGTGCTTCTGCAATAGGATTTTATGGTGATACTGGTTCTGATTTAATAACTGAGAATTCTCCAGCAGGAAAAGGTTTTTTACCAGAGGTAAGTATAGACTGGGAGGCCGCAACAAAGCCTGTTGAAAACGCAGGAGTAAGAGTTATTCATCTAAGAACAGGTATTGTGTTAAGCAAAAAGGGTGGGGCATTAAAAAAGATGCTACCACCGTTTCTGCTCGGTGGTGGCGGTATATTGGGGTCTGGAAAACAATATATGAGTTGGATAAGTATTGATGATATGATTGGGGCAATCAAATTTCTTGTAAATGATAGTTCTTTAAAAGGGCCATTCAATTTAACAGCTCCAAAACCTGTCAATAATAAAGATTTTACCAAAATTTTAGGAAAAGTTATTAAAAGACCGACCATATTACCATTACCAGGATTTATCGCTAAATTAATATTTGGAGAAATGGCTGAAGCACTATTATTATCTGGAAGTAATGTTATTCCAGAAAAATTATTAGATTCAGGTTACATATTTAAACATTCTGAGTTAAGGGAAGCTTTAAAAGATCTATTAACTAAGAAATAATCCTCAAGTTAAAAATATTATCTTACCTTATGTTAGCTAATAATGCCGAATGGTGTAATGGCAGCACAAGCGACTCTGACTCGCTTAGTCTAGGTTCGACCCCTAGTTCGGCAACCATTTAATTAACTCGAATAGGCATTATAACATATAAAAAAGGAATATTACTTTTTATTACTCCAGGACTTGTCTCATCCGATAACTCAATAAAAATTTCATCGCTTTCTAAATGCTTCAAAGGAGCTATTAAATAACTTGGATTAAAAGCTATTGATATTTCTTTTCCATTATATTTAACAGGAATAGTTTCTGTTGCCGTTCCTACTTCTGGTGTTGATGTTACTAATTCAATACGGTTTTCACTAATATCCAAACGAACAGCAGATGCTTGATCATCAAGCATTAAAGAAACTCGGCGTACAGCACTTTGCAATAATTCTCTTTCTACACCTATTCTTTCTTCACATTGAGACGGTATGACTTGTCTATAATTAGGATAAGTTCCATCGATTAATTTTGAAATAATCAAAATATTACCAAATTCAAATGATATTTGAGTAGTAGACATCCTAATTTTTACATCACCTTCTAAATCTAATGATTTAATTAATTCATTAACCGTTTTAGTTGGTACAACTATATCAATTTCAGCCTCTTCAGGCATATCTATATCTTGTTCTACTAATGCTAATCGACGGCCATCAGTACATACCGTTATTAATTTTCCATCTTTAAAAGACATCAAGGAACCATTTAAAATCGCACGAGATTCATCCGTAGAAGCTGCATAAGATGTTTTCTGTAATGTTTCCTTCAATATACCTTGCCCAAGCATATAACTACAATTCTCTTCAAATACAGGCATAGGAGGAAAATCATTTTTTGACAAACCACCTAATTTGCCTTTAAAAGATCCTGATGTAATTGTAACAGTCTCAGAATTATTTTCACCTTCCTCAAGAAACAACTCTACCTGATGACTTGGTAAATCTCTACATATACTAAAAAATCTCCTAGCAGGTAAAGTAGTGGTACCTTCTTTAGCTATATCTGCTTCAATACTAGTTTGTAAACTAACCTCCATATCTGAAGTTGTTAAAGTTAATTTACCATTAAGAGCCTCAAGCATTACATTTGATAAGATTGGTAAAGTAGTTCTTTGACCAACAATCGATTGTACTTTTTGCAAAGTCTCTAAAAGTTGATTTTTATCAATAGTTAATTTCATTAACAATACTCCTATATAATAGAGATAGATTATTTAATAAATATATTATTCTTATACTCTGTTAATATGTGAATAAGAAGCTACTTATTTTTCGTAAAGTAGTCACCCGTAAAAACTTAAAAATATGACATGCCCTGTTAAAAACTTATAAATAACTAATGTAATTTGTTAGTAGATGAAAGTTGTTAATGTTATTAAAAAATTATTAACAATTTATTTAACTATAGTTGTTAAAAAAAATATATTAAGAAACGGTATTTTTTTTAATTTTATCTGTTAAAAGTGCCAACGTATTTTTAAGTTTTCTATCATTTGTTGAGCGACTATTAACTTGTTCATGAGCATATAAAACTGTTGCGTGGTTGCGATCAAACTTTTCTCCAATAGTAGGAAACGAATTTTGAGTTAATATCCTTGATAGATGCATTGCAATTTGGCGAGGCCAAGCAATATCCTTTGATCTCTTCTTCCCGGTTATATCTGAAACACGAATATCATAATAATCTGCTACAGTCTTCTGAATGAGATCAACACTAATTGGCATATACTCATCTTTTCCAATAAGATCCCGTAAAAGTTGATCTATTTTTTCAACAGTGATTTCTTGATGTGTTAGAGAACTGTAAGTAGCTACTCTTATCAAAGCTCCCTCCAGACTTCTTATATTTGAAGAGATCTTTTGAGCTAAATAATCGATTAATTCATTATCTAACTGCACATTCATAGAGATAGCTTTTCTTCTTAAAATAGCAGTTCTTGTTTCAACATCGGGTTTTATTAATTCAGTTACAAGACCCCATTCAAATCTAGATATTAAGCGTGGAGCAAGCCCAGACATTTCACTAGGAGTTCGATCTGATGTTAATACAATCTGTTTGTGACCCTCAAAAAGAGTATTAAAGGTGTGAAAGAATTCTTCTTGAAGCCTATTTTTCCCATCAAGAAACTGAATATCATCAATAAGTAATAAATCGATTTTTCTGTATTTTTTTCGAAAAGTAGAAACATTATTATTTTGAAGTGCATCAATATATTCATTTGTAAATGATTCACAAGTGATATAGCAAACGCGAGCTCTATTTTTTTGTTGTATAACATAGTTTCCGATAGATTGCATCAAATGGGTTTTTCCTAGGCCAACACCACCATATATAAAAAGCGGATTATAAGTTCGCGATGGAGATGTTGCTGCCGCCATAGCTGCCGCATGAGCAAAGCGATTGTTTTCACCTATAACAAACGAATCAAATGTATATGCTGGATTTAAGTTGTTTTTAGGTTTACTTATTCGAAGAGGGCGATCTTTTTTTGCAATTTCTGTAGAGGCACTTTCGCTTTTTTGGGTAGCATCAAAACTTTTAATATCAACATCAATAAACGCAGTTATATTTTCTTGGCCTATCAGTATTAAAGATTTGTCAATTAACGGTAAATAGTTTTCTTCAAGCCAGTCTTTATAAAAGTCATTAGCAACAGCTAGCTTAAGTTTGTTGTCTTTTAGGGAAACTGGTTTTATAACAGCAATCCATCGATCATAAATATCAACTGATAATATTGTTTTTAATTGTTTACAGCAGTTATGCCAAATTTCTTTAGTTTCTTGTGACATTAAATAATAAAATCCAAATATTCAGTTTTTAAAAAGTTATTAACAGGTTATTAAACATGAGGTTAAACACGCTTTTTCCATGTGGTGCAGGAGAGTAGTTAAACTGTTAAATAAGAACAAGGCATTAGAATAAAAAAAGTTAGTAAAAAGTTAGTCATACACTATTTAGTATTTAGAAAAAATTAAAAATACCAAATGTAGATTTAGAGTCGTAATATAGAGTCTTTTATGAAAAAAATTTTTATGTTAAAAAAAATGATTTATAAAAAAAAATAAAATTATGAATGTGAAAAAAAAAATGAAAGCAAAGTTAATTTATTCAAATTCATCAACAACCACAAATGACGTACAATATTGTAGTGGTTTTATTGCACCAGACCCAATTTTATTGATTGTATTAAGAGATAAGCAATTTTTAGTTGTGCCTAAGATGGAATATAGTCGAGCATTAAGAGAGGTTAAACCGACAGTTAGCGTTTACACTCCAGAAATGTTATGTTTATCAGCTAAAAAAAGATCTAATATTGTAGAACAAATTCAAGCCATTGCTTCTCTCAAAAATATTAAGAGTTTTGAGATTGGATATGATTTTCCCTCAGGAATTTACGCAAAATTATTAAGCAAAGGGTGGAAGATTAATTTGACGAAGAAAGATAATTTTCCTGAGAGAAGAATAAAAAACAAAGATGAAGTAAAGAATATCGCTTACTCACAGAAAGCGGCTGCAAGCGGGGTTGATGTAGCTATACAAATGATAGCTTCATCAAGTATAGGAGAGCGGGGTGGGCTATTTGATTCTAATGGTATTATTACGTCTGAAAGAGTTAGAGAATCCATTCAAATTGAGCTCTTAAAGTTTGGTTGCGTTGGGCGAGATATTATTGTGGCATGTGGTGATCACTCTGCTGATCCGCACGAGAGAGGTTTTGGCCCTCTGTTTGCTCAGCAACCCATAATTTTAGATGTTTTCCCAAGGAGTGAAAAAAGCGGATATTGGGGTGATATTACACGAACTGTGTGTAAGGGTGCGGCGCCATCAGATTTAAAGAAAATGTATCGTGCTGTTTTTTTAGCACAAAAAATAGCTCTTTCACACATACGAGCAGGTATTTCTGGTGATGAAGTACATCAGAGGGTATGTGATTCTTTAAAAAAATCTGGGTTTGAAACAGGGGAAGCAAACGGGATTAATTATGGTTTTTTTCATGGTACGGGACATGGTGTTGGATTGGATATTCACGAAACTCCAAGAATTGGAAGAAGTGGTGAAATATTGCGTATTGGAGATGTGGTTACAGTTGAGCCTGGACTTTATTACCCAGGAATTGGAGGTGTACGTATTGAAGATACGGTTTGCGTGAAAGCAGACGGTTACAGACTGCTGGCAAGGTGTCCTAAAATTTTTGAACTTAAGTAAAAAATTCCGTAATCAAAGCTATCAGTGATCGTTTTTTAAATGTTAGTTCTTGTCATAATTAAACTACATAGATATCGTCTAGATAACAGGTCGTTACGTGAAAGTTTTGGAAATAAAAATTAAATTTTTTTATGAAGACTCACATTTGTTTGGGGCGTTAATTTGATGAGTGATTCTTGTTTGTTTTGTGATATTGCAAAAGGAGCCATTCCTGCTTCAGTGGTTTATGAAGACGACATTATAATGGGTTTTCTTGATATTAATCCTTTGTCTGTTGGTCATACGCTAATCATAACCAAAGACCATTATGAATCATTATTAGATATACCCAGTAATTTTGGTTCGAAGCTTTTTTCTGTAGCGCAGAAAGTTAGCAGAGCACAAAAAGAGGTTCTTGGAGTACAGGGTGTTAATTGGTTGCAAAACAATGGTGCAGCAGCAGGCCAAGAAGTCTTCCATTTTCATATACATTTGATTCCGCGTATTATCGATGATGGCATTGGGCTGATTCACAAATCATCTCAAACTATAAAACCTGATAGTTTCGACCAAATTGCTAAACGAATAAGTAGGAGCCTTGCATGAATGAGCTATCCATAGAAGAGTTGTTGGAAAACATTGTCCATGAAGATAATAGGTACAGTATAGATGCATATCATTTTGTTAGAGAGGGTTTAGATTTTACAGTCAAAAGTTTAAAAAGTCCGCGCCATGTGAATGGCGGTGAATTACTGAATGGAATTCGAGAATATGCTCTTGAAGAATATGGCCCAATGGCTAAGCGTGTTCTTGCTGAGTGGGGTATAACAAGTTGTACAGATATTGGTTGTATCGTTTTCAATTTAGTAAATGCTGGATTATTAGGTAAAACAGAAGATGACTCCCTTGAGGATTTTGAAAAGGGCTATGATTTTAATGATGCTTTTATTCGGCCATACCGACCCGTCAAAACTCATTGAAGAATCAAATCATTAAGATCTAGCTTTTTACCAAAGCATCCTTTTTTTGCTTTCTGTTTCGCAATTGCATTTATTTTTCTTATTGTTAGCAACTTTAACAGACAAAAGGAGTTTAATTAATGAAATCAGAGTATCCCTTTAAAGATATAGAGGCTAAGTGGCAATCTGAATGGGATAACAAAGGATGCTTCGCAACAAATTTACAAGAAGCTAAAAACCCTTATTACTGTTTAATGATGTTTCCATACCCGTCTGGAAAACTTCATGTTGGGCATGGACGTAATTATATCATTGGTGACGCTGTAGCGAGATACAAAAAAATGCAAGGCTTTGATGTGCTAACTCCAATGGGATGGGATGCATTTGGATTACCCGCAGAAAATGCTGCAATTAAAACCGGCATTCCTCCTGCAGATTATACAAGATCAAACATCGAAATTATGAAAAAACAACTTCGCGCATGGGGCTGTATGTATGATTGGGACAAGGAAGTTACTTCGTGTATGCCTGATTATTATCAGTGGACTCAGTGGCTTTTTCTCCAGTTGTATAACAGAGGTCTTGCATATAAAAAAGAGGCGCCTGTAAATTGGGATCCTATCGATCAAACCGTTCTTGCAAATGAGCAGGTTTTACCAGATGGAACAGCAGAGAGATCAGGTGCGAAGGTAGAAACACGAATGTTGTCACAATGGTTTTTCAAAATTACTGATTATGCACAACGACTTCTTGATGACCTTGATAAATTAGATGGCTGGCCAGAGCGCGTAAAAACCATGCAGAAAAATTGGATAGGTCGCTCAGAAGGCACACAAGTTACCTTTTCATTGGTAGCACGTGATGATGGAGTTTTAGATTCAATTAATGAGGTGCCTTGCTTTACCACTCGCTTGGATACGATTTATGGATGTACTTATATGACAGTAGCACCAGAATATCCTTATCTTAAAGAGATGGTTACCGGTCTCCCTGAGGAGGTTCAGGTTAATAGTTTTATTAATGAGAGCTCTAGCCTTAGTGATATTGATCGGCAGTCTGATACGAACGAAAAAAAAGGTGTTTATACAGGCAGAAGTGTTATTAATCCTTTTAATGGAGAACAAATCCCACTTTGGGTTGGTGATTATGTTTTAATGTATGGAACGGGGGCTGTAATGGCAGTTCCGGCGCATGACACTCGTGATTGGGCTTTTGCTAAGAAATATGATCTTCCTGTAAGATTATCTATTCAGAATTTAAAAGGCTCGTTGAATATAGAGAAAATGCAGGATGCTTATACGGAAGATGGCGTTTGTTGTGATTCTGCTGAGTTCACCGGTTTACCTAACCGAGAGGCAATTAAAAAAATGGTAGAAAAAGCTGAATCCAGTGGATTTGGTGAAGGCACTGTAAACTATCGTTTACGTGATTGGCTTATCTCTCGTCAAAGATATTGGGGTGCTCCAATACCTATTCTATATGATGAGAATGGTGAAGTGGTTCCTGTTCCTGAAGATAAATTACCAGTTTTGTTACCAGAAGATGTAGAGTTTAAACCAACAGGCGAGTCGCCTTTAAAAGGATCTGATATTTTTATGAATGCAGATCATCCTGCTGATGGAAGTCCTTGTATTCGGGAGAGCGATACAATGGATACATTTGTTGACTCCTCATGGTATTTTCTTCGATATCTTAGCGCAAAAGATGACGCTCAGGCAGTTGATGCTAGTATAGCAAATAAGTGGATGCCAGTAGATCAATATATAGGTGGTATCGAGCATGCTATTCTTCATTTATTATATGCACGGTTTTTTACTAAGGTATTTTATGATCTTGGTATTATAGATTTTGATGAGCCTTTTGAGCAATTATTCACGCAAGGAATGATTTGTAAGCGTGGTGCTGATGGCAATCTATATAAGATGTCCAAATCAAAAGGTAATGTAGTTTCTCCAGATGAATTATTGAAAAACTACGGAGCTGATACAGTCAGGCTTTATACGTTATTTATCGGACCGCCAGAGAAAGAGGCGGAATGGCAGGATTCTGGGGTTGAGGGTGCGTCAAGATTCTTAAAACGCCTTTGGCGCAGAGTGGCAGATAATCAGGATTGGTTGCTTTCTGCTGCTGCTACAGAATTAATTATTGAAGATATGTCAAAACCAGAAAGAGATTTATATCGTAAAACTCATGAGACCATCCAGCAGATCACAAAGGGTTTAGACGGTTCTTTTACTTTTAATACGGCTGTTGCTGCGATTATGGAACTTGTTAATGCAATGGATGCGTCAAAAATAAATAGTGCTTCTTCCCAGTTAGAGCAGGCGACCTATCGACATGCTATGGAAAGAGTTATACTACTAATATCACCCTTTGCTCCGCACATTGCTGAGGAGCTATGGTATGAGCTTGGATTTAAGGGGGGTGTTCTGAAAGAGCGTTGGCCTGTGGTAGATGAAAAAGCTTTAGTGCGCGACGTCATTGAAATAGTTGTTCAGGTTAACGGAAAGACCCGTGATAAAATACAAGTTGCTTCTTCTGCATCAAGAGAGTCTATTGAGAAGCAAGCACTTGAATTAGATAGTGTTCAAAGATGGATAGAGGGTAAAACAATTAGGAAGGTTATTCTGGTTCCTGGTCGTTTAATTAATATAGCAGTAAGTTAAGTGGAGAAGGTGATGAGAGTTAGAGAAAAGTGTTTTGTCTTATGTTTAAGCATAATAGTTGCAATTAATGCAGGGGCTAAATCCCGATCATTTGACTTTGAGGATGAGAAGGGAATTAATCATGTACTTGTCATTTTAGATGCTCCTTTGGAATTTATTAGTGGTAAGGGCGAGGGAGTAAGCGGTTTTGTTTCTTACGATCCGGCTAATCCAAAAGGCACCTCGGGCTCGATACATCTACAAGTCGATTCAATTGAGTTAAATAATCATCTGATGACAAAAAATATGTATGGAAAACGTTGGCTAAATGCAAAAGAGAATCCTGAAATATCATTTGAACTATCATCTTTTAAACCAATCCAATCGGATGGATCTTTTGTGCAAGGTATTGCAGAAGGATCATTTTCTTTTTTAGGAACAACAAAGACGATTCAAATAGATGTATCTTTTAACTATTTAAAAGATGCGGCAAATAAGCGGGCGGGTAAAAAGAAACCGGGTGATATGCGCGACCTATTAGTTCTGCGATCAGATTTTGTTATCTTACTTGATGAATATGGACTAAATCTATCACCACCAACTAGGCTTAAAGTATCCAATGAGGTTCAGGTCAAAGTTAATCTTGTCGGTTATACGCAGGAGTAAAGTTTAGTTCTGCATGAATGGGAATAGCTGATCATATTGCCTTTCCAATAAATCTGGAATAACACGTGTTTCAGCTATCGTAGTAATAAAGTTAGTGTCTCCCACATGTCTGGGGAGTACATGTCTGTGTAAATGTGCAGCCAAACCTGCTCCAGCCGCTTTCCCGATATTATAACCAATATTAAACCCAGATGGATTGCATACATTTCTGAGAGCGTGGATGCATTTATTAGTGAGAATATTTATATCACTTAGTTCATTGTCATTTAATGAAGTTATATCATCGGTGTGACGATTAGGGATAACCATAAGGTGACCGTAACTGTAGGGATATTTATTCATAATTATTGCAGCATTGTCTGCTCGATATAGTATGAGTGCTTCTTTGTCGTTTTTACTTTCAAGTGCTTCGCACAAGAAGCATTCGTGATTTGATTGACTCTTAATATAATCCATTCTCCATGGTGCCCAAATTGAATCATGCATGATATACTCCGATAACTTCTTTTCTTAATGCTTATCAAACCATAATATATGCACGGTCGAGAAG
>MDSV01141991.1_pt1 | contig 11099 bp, 10 predicted proteins | sample 810851 | NCBI WGS metagenome assembly MDSV01 (sample SAMN05326640, study PRJNA326480) | marine metagenome | isolation source: seawater | place: Atlantic Ocean: North East | collected 2012 | reverse complement strand
GAGTCTATGCACGTGAGATTAGCTGATGAAAGTGTTTGTATCGGATCTCACCAGCCTCAAAATAGTTATTTAAATATTTCCTCTATTATGTCTGCTGTAGACCTTACAGGTGCAGAAGCAATACATCCTGGATATGGCTTTCTTTCTGAAAATGCAAAATTTTCTGAAATAGTAAACAAACACGGTATAAAATTTATTGGACCAAAAGCAGAAATAATTTCTAAAATGGGTGACAAAATCGAAGCTAAAAGGATAGCAAAAAAATACGGATTGCCGGTTATAGAAGGCTCAGAAGGTGGAGTTAAATCTTTAAGTGAAGCAAAATCAATTTGTAAACAGATTGGTTATCCTATTTTAATAAAAGCTGCTGGGGGTGGAGGTGGAAAAGGAATGAAAATAGTCGAGGAAGAAAACAAGCTAGAAAATTTATATTTAATTGCAAAGGCTGAGGCAAAAAAGTTTTTTGGCAATGATGAGCTTTATATTGAGAAATATTTTGAGAATCCTAGACATATTGAAGTTCAAGTAATGTCTGGCAAAAATAGAACAGTTCATTTAGGAGAGAGAGACTGCTCGGTTCAAAGAAGGCATCAAAAATTAATTGAAGAAACCCCTAGTCCAGTTATTACTGAAGAACAAAGAAAAGATTTGTTAGAAAAAACAACTAAGATGGTCGAACAAATAAACTACGAGGGAGCTGGAACAGTTGAATTTATTTTTGAAAAAGGCAAATTTTATTTTTTAGAAATGAATACTAGAGTTCAAGTCGAACATCCAGTGACTGAGGTACAAACTGGAATTGATATTGTAAAAGAACAACTTTGGATTGCCTTTACAGGTGAAACTGCATTGAAACAAAATGATATAAATCCCAGGGGTCACTCAATAGAATGCAGAATAAATGCTGAAAATCCAGCATTAGACTTTCAGCCTAGTCCAGGAGTTATAAGTGTTTGTCATCAACCATCTGGCTTTAGAACTAGAGTTGATGGATCAATTTTTCAAGGATGCAAAATTACCCCATATTACGACAGCCTTATTGCTAAAGTTATTTGCAAGGGGAGAAATAGAACTGAAGCAATTCAAAGAACTCTTAGATCTCTCGATGAATTTGTGCTTGAAGGTATCACTACAACTATTGACTTACATAAAAAAATTTTAAATCACAAAAAATTTATAGACTCTGAATTTGATACAAATTGGCTTGGTAAAGAAAAATTTTATTAAACGTTTCTACAATTTAATAGTTGTAAATCATAGATTGCATGATCAAATGGCATAATACTTGGGTCAGATGAAAAAGTCCAACCATTAAAAATAAAAACTTTATCATTTTCATTCTTAGCTAAATCTTTTACCTGCATGTAAGCAATATTCTCATTTTTATTATTTACTTTAATTTTACCGCATTTTAAAATTTTTATTTCTAATGGCCCAAAAACTTTTGCTTCATCTAAATTTATTATAAGTTCTGAAGATTTAGCAGTAATTTTATCGAGTCCTATCAGTACTGCATGAGAAGTTGATAAAATATTTTTATCACTTAAAGTTTTCTTTTTTAATTTTTCTTTTGAGTTATTTGTTTCTTCTAATTCATTAAAAGTCTCCTCGAAACTTGGTTTTATATTGTCTAGATTTATAAGAGGAGAACTTGTGATTTTTTCTTCTGCATTAGAATAACATTTGAGAGAAATAACAAAAAAAAATATAAAATAAATAATTTTACTTCCAAGTGTCGTATTTTTTTTTAATAGCATTTTTTTTAATTGTTACAGGTTTATAACTTTCTTTTGTTCCAGTTTTATTTTCAATATGTTTTTTTTCCCAAGAATATTTTTTAAGATCATTTTTATTTGGAATTTTGTCAATTGTATGGTGCATCCATAAAAACCAATCTGACGTTATTTTTGTAGCTTCAACATTTCCCGAGTATACCACCCATCGATCCCCTTTCTTATTTTTGTAATATTTATTACCAAATTCGTCGCTGCCAACATAAATTCCATAAATTAGAGTTTTAAGGAAAGTTCCAAAGGTTTGTCTATTCCACCATGTAAAAATAACTTTAAAGCTCATAATAAAAATTTTAAATCCACACAATTTATAATTGTAAAATTATAATATAGACACTTATACCATTTCATATATATCTTTAAACAAGAGAATCCTAATATTATGAAAAAGTTTATTGTCGAAACCTACTACACTTGTACTTTCAAAACCGTACATACATTGGATAATTTAAATGACCAGGAGTTATCTCAAATAGATAATAGAACTGACGGGGAGGTTCAGGTAATTGATGTTAAATTAAATAATAGAAAAACAAAAAAAGTAGGTGAGAACAAAAAGGGGAAATCTAGTTCAGTCAAATTTGATGAAAGTGTTAAAGATGAAATAACAAGTAAAATAAATAATCCTAAAAAAGATAATAAAGTTGTAAATAATAACACGTTTAAAATAAAGAACCACTCAAGATTTAAAATGCCTGATAGAAGAAAAGGCTATATTCAAAAAGCACAAATAGGCGATCATAAAGTATATCTACATACTGGAGAATATGATGATGGAAAAATAGGTGAAATTTTTATTGATACAAATAAAGAAGGTGAATTGGTAAAAGCGATGATGAATAACTTTGCGATCGCAATTTCTCTTGGTCTTCAATACGGAGTTCCTTTGGATGAGTATGTGGATGCATTTATAGACACAAAGTTTGAGCCATCAGGCAAAGTATTGGGGAATGATAGAATTCTAAGCGCCTCGTCTATTTTAGATTATGTTTTTAGAGAACTTGCTATTTCATATCTTGGAAAAGAGGAATTAGCTCATACTCCGTCCATTGCTAGTGCAAAAAATATTACAAACGAAAACTCAGAAGATAAATTCTTAAAAATAGTTAAAAATATAACTTCAAAAGGATTTGTAAGAAGCAATTTAGAAGAAAAATTAGTTGATTTATCAGACGTAAGAATAAACCTTAAAACTAAAAGCTAACTCTTTTTTACATTAATTTTTATTCCCAATTCTTTAAGCTGTGCATCTTCAATTTTTGATGGAGCAGACATCATTAAATCTTGCGCGTTTTGATTCATTGGAAATAAGGTAATTTCTCTTATATTTTTCTTTCCAGCTAACAACATAACAATTCTGTCTATACCTGGAGCTATACCGCCATGAGGAGGTGCTCCGAAACTCAGGGCGTTAATCATTCCACTAAATTTTTCTTGTACATCTTTTTTGCTATAACCTGCGATAGAAAAAAGCTTAAACATTAAATCAGGTAAATGATTTCTTATTGCTCCGGAGGAGAGCTCTACACCATTACAAACAATATCATACTGAAAAGCTTTTATATCAAGAGGTTTATTGAAATCAATTTTATTTAAATCTCCTTGAGGCATAGAAAATGGATTATGGCTAAATATAATTTTTTTTGTTTTTTCATCAAATTCAAACATTGGGTAATCTATTATCCAACAAAAACCGAACTTATCTTTGTCTATTAAGTTCAATTCTTCTGCAATTCTATTTCTTGCTAGTGATAAGATGCTTTCTATTTCTTTTTTTGTTCCACATGATAAAAAGATACTGTCACCTATTTCCGCACCACATATTTTCATGATTTCCTTTAACGATTCTTCGCTGAAAAATTTGCCTATTGGACCTTTACCTTGAATTTTTTTATCTTTTTCAAAAGTAAAATAAGCTAAACCAGCCGACCCATGATTTTTTGCCCATTTGTCAATGTTATCAAAAAAACTTCTTGGTTTGTCTTTTGTGTTTTTCGTAACTATACATTTTGCTATTGAGCCTGATTTTACTAATTTTTTGAAAATATCAAATTTTACATCGTCTCTTGAAAAGATTTTGGTTATATCTTGTATCACTAAAGGATTTCTCAGATCTGGTTTGTCTGTACCATATTTCTCCATTGATTCTTTATATGTAATTCTTGGAAAATTTTCTGATAAGATTTTTTTTGTAGAAAATTTTTTGAAAAGATTAATCATCAATTTTTCTACTACTCGGAAAACATCTTCTTGTTCAACAAATGACATTTCTAAATCTAATTGGTAAAACTCACCTGGACTTCTGTCCGATCTCGCGTCCTCATCTCTAAAACAAGGAGCAATCTGAAAATATTTATCAAATCCAGAAACCATTATTAATTGTTTAAACTGTTGAGGAGCTTGCGGTAATGCATAAAATTTTCCAGGATTTAATCTGCTTGGAACTAAAAAATCTCTAGCACCTTCAGGACTAGAGGAAGTAAGTATTGGAGTTTGATATTCAAGAAAACCTAATTTTAACATTTCCTCTCTTATAAAAGAAATTACTTTTGATCTTAGGATAATATTTTTATGCATTTCGTCTCTTCTTAGATCTAAAAATCTATATTTTAATCTTATATCCTCTGGATAATCCTGTTCACCAAATATAGGTATTGGTAGTTCTTCAGCTTTAGATAATATTTCTACATCATTTACACTTAATTCAATTTTTCCAGTTTTGAGTTCATTATTTTCTGTTCCATCCCCTCTTTTTAAAACCTTGCCTGAAACTTTAACAACAGACTCAGGTTTAATTTTCTCTAAAATTTCAAAAAACTTATTTTTTTTTTCAACTACACACTGAGTGATGCCGAAATGATCTCTTAAATCTATAAAAAGGAGATTTCCGTGGTCTCGCTTTCTATGAACCCATCCTGAAAGAGTTGCGTTTTTGTCAATATCGGACTCTTTTAATTCTGAGCAATTATGTGATCTATATTTATTCATTTTTTTTTAGTAGTTTTTTTATTAGATTAATATTTATTGATTTTCCAGATGATAATGATAATTCATCAACATCTTTTATAAATTTAAACATTTTATCGTACGATCTATCAACATTTTTAATAATAAAATTTGATATTTTTGGATCTAAATTTATTTGTTTTTCAGAAAAATTTTTTGAAATTATAACTTGAAGCAAATCATCAGTAGGTAATTCAATCCCAATAGATAAAAAACTACTTATCCTAGAACTCAAATCTTCTAAATTATATGTATTATTATTAATAGGAGACAAACTGTTAATTAAAATAAAATTTTCCAATTGTTTTGATTGATTTAACAAAGAATAAAACAACTTTTGATCAATATCATTTTTAAAATTATCAATTATTAAACAATCTAGATTATTAATCATTGATATAGCGTTGTCATTCATAGATGAAGATTCAATGATTTTAATTTTTTTAATTTTTTTCTCTAAAATTTTAGATAAATGCGTTTTACCAGATCCAGAATCACCAAAAACATTGAGCCATTTACTTGGCCAGTTTGGCCAGTCTTCAATAAGCTTGTATGCTGAAAAATTATTCTCGGAAACGTAAAAATCTTGCTCATAATATTTTGCTTTGAAAGGAAATTTAAAAATAAGTTGATTCATTATATGATTTCTAGACTCCATTGATCTGCTTTTAATTTTAAAATTACTTTTTGATTTTTCAGCTCTTCAATAATTTTACTTATTTTCCCAAGATATTTTATTTTGAGCAAAATATATTTATTGTTTAGCTCTTGAATATAAATATTTTCTATTAAATCTATTTCTTTAATTCTTTTATTTAATTCAACTAGATTATTTTTTTTATTAAATTCAAGTTTAGTATTAATAAATGAAGGTGTTCTGATATCTATTAAATTTTGAGACTTGATGATTTTAGTTATTTCTTTCCTGATATCTAATATGATTTTTTTATAGAATTCTTTTATTTTTAAATCTTCTTTTTTGATTATAAAGTTTTTATTTATATTTTTTCCATTGATTCTCACTTTAATGAAAACTTTTTCTTCCTTTGAATTGCTATCTTCAATTATAATTAATGCAATATTTTTATTATCATATTCTTCAAAGATATTCTCAATTTTTAGACCAGCTAAATTATTTTTTTCAAAGTTAATTCTTTGAATTGTTTCAATATTTTCTATTGGCAAAATAAAATCAACTAGCTCATTTTTTTCAAATTCATTCCATTTTTCATAGAAAAAATTTTTTGAATATATAAAGATTTGATCATTTGTTCTTAAAATTGGTAAAAGGTATAATTCATCTTTATAGATATCAGAGTAAGAAACTTCTTTGCGAAAGAATAAATCATGCAGTTTATCTTTATCAAAAAAAACATTAAAAATTTTTTTATTTTCTCTGTTTTCATCATACTCATCTTTTACTTGGTAATAAGAGACCAATTCCTTTATTTCTGGAAATTTAAGGTTTTTAATCTTTTTTGAATCCTCATCTAATAATATTCTTTGTATAAGTTGTTCAAAGCCTTGCTTTATAGCTCGATTAGCTAAAATTTCGATTTTGCTATTTGATTTATTAGTTATTTCAATATTATTAACATTAAATAATTTATTTTGAGACAAAACATTTCCAGTTTTGAAAAAAATAACTAGTATTATTAATATAAATTTAAAACTGTTCATAAAAACTAATATCATTTTATAAATGAAAAAAACAAACATTAGTTACAAAAAAAGTGGTGTAAACATTTCCTTAGCTAACAAATTCGTTAATCATATTTCTCGTTTATCAAAAAAAGATGTCAAAAAAAGGAAAAATAGTTTAGAGAATGAAAATATTGGTGGATTTGGCTCTATATTTGATATCAGTAAATTAAAGGTAAAAAATCCTGTAATAGTGTCATGTACAGATGGTGTAGGAACTAAAATTGATTTAGCTAATCGATTTAATAAGTTTGAAACTATTGGGATAGATTTAGTTGCTATGTGTGTTAATGATTTAATAGTGCAAGGAGCTAAACCTTTATTTTTTTTAGATTACTTAGCTGTAGGAAAATTAGATTTAAAAAAGTCTAAAAAAATTTTAAAGGGAATTATTAAAGGTTGTAAATTATCAAACTGCAGACTAATTGGCGGTGAAACAGCTGAGATGCCAGGTATATATTCAAAAGATAAATTTGATTTAGCAGGGTTTAGTGTTGGAATTGTATCAAAAAATGAAATTTTAAATAAAAGGAATGTAAGAGATAAAGATGTAATTCTGGCAGTACCCTCCAGTGGAGTTCATTCTAACGGTTATTCTCTTATAAGACACTTAATTAAAAGAAAAAAAATTTCTAATCAAATAAAGAACGGTTTATTAAAACCAACAAAAATTTATACAAAAGAAATTTTGAAATTAACTAATAAAAAATTAATTAATGCAGCTGCCCACATCACAGGTGGTGGCTTAGTTGAAAATCTCTCTAGGTCCGTACCTGAAAAATTATCTATAAATATTGATTTATCAAAAATTAAAATAAAAAAAATTTTCAAGTGGATAAAAAAAAATAATATTTCCGACAATGAAATGATGAGAACATTCAATTGCGGTGTTGGTTTTTGTATCATATGTTCAAAAAGAAACATAATTAAAATTAAAAAATGTTTTAAAAAAAATTTTCTTCCATATGAAATTGGCCACATTGAAAAAAGTAAAAAAAGAATAAATTTGTTTAATTCCTTAAAATGGTAAAAAAAAACGCCTGTATTTTTATATCTGGAAATGGATCAAATTTAAGAAATCTTATTCAAAAATCTAGAGAATATAATTTTCCTATAAATATAAAACTAATTGTAAGTGATAACCCTAATGCAAAAGGTATTATTTATGCAAAAAAAAATAATATTCCTATTTTAATAAAAAATAGAAGTTACAAGTTGTTTGAATTTCAAATATTAGATAAACTCAAAAAATATAATATTTCATTAATCTGCTTGGCAGGATATATGAAGATTATTTCTAAAGATTTTTTAAACCTTTATAAAAAAAAAATCATAAATATTCACCCTTCTTTGCTTCCAAAATTTAAAGGATTAAATACTTATTTAAGAGTTCTTAAAGAAAAAGAAAAAAAAACAGGTTGTACCGTACACCACGTCAATAAAAATTTAGATGGTGGAAAAATAATAATTAAAAAAGCCTTTTTTATCGCTAATGAAGATAATGAAAAAACTCTCAAGGAAAAAACTCAAAAATTAGAGTATCTCGCTTATCCAGAGGCCATAATAAAGATTTTTAGAAAAGACTAATCTTTAAAAAAAAAATTTATTTCTTTTTTTGCATTTTCGATAGAATCTGATCCATGCACTGAATTTTTATCTATTGATATACCGTAAAGTTTTCTAATTGTATTTTCTTCGGCATTTTTTGGATCTGTAGCCCCCATTAATTTTCTGTTGTGAGAAACTGCATTTATACCTTCCAAAACCATCACTATTATTGGCCCTGATGATAAATATGAGCATAAATTATCATAAAAAGGCTTTGATTGGTGAACCTTATAAAATTCAGCAGCTTCTTCTTTAGTAATATGTATTTTTTTATCATCTTTTATAGATAAATTATTTTTTATAAAAATTGATTTAATATTTTCTATTAAATTTCGCTCAACAGCATCAGGTTTTATTATAGATAAAGTTTGTTCAACTTTACTCATAAAATTCTTCTATTAATTGGTTTAATAATCTTACTCCAAATCCAGTAGCGCCACCTGAGTTTAAAGCGCCTCCATATTTAGAGAAAGCCATACCGGCTATATCTAGGTGAGCCCAAGGAGTTTTATTAATAATAAATCTTTGTAAAAATTGAGCTGCTGTTGTTGATCCAGCTCCACCAACATAATTAATATTTTGTACATCTGCATTTTTAGAATTCATGAGTTTATCGTAATTTTTATGCAAAGGCATTCTCCAAAGTTTTTCCTCAACTTTTTCTCCTGCATCTAAAATTTGTTTAGACAATTTGTCATCATTAGAAAATAGCCCTGCATATTCTGATCCTAAACAAACTATAATAGCTCCAGTTAATGTTGCTAAATCCACAATAAATTTTGGTTTAAATTTTTTTTCCGTAAAAGTTAAAGCGTCTGCTAAAACTAATCTGCCCTCTGCATCAGTGTTTAATACTTCAATAGTTTTGCCGCTGTAAGATTTAACTATGTCTCCGGGTCTTTGAGCAACACCACTTACCATATTTTCTACGAGACCCACAACTCCAACAGCATTTACTTTAGCCTTTCTTAAAGCTAAACTTTTCATTAACCCAACAACAGCCGCAGAGCCTGCCATATCATATGTCATATCTTCCATAAATCTTGCAGGCTTTAATGAGTAACCTCCAGTATCAAAAGTTACACCTTTTCCTACAAACGCTAAAGGCTTAGAATTATTTTTTGCACCATTCCATTCCATTGTAACAAGATACGAACCTCTGACACTTCCCATCCCTACCCCAAGCAAAGCATTCATTCCAAGTTTTTTTAATTTTTTCTCATCGTATATATTAATTTTTAATCCATCTTCTCTTAAAGAATTTAATCTTTTAGCATACTCGTCTGGATGAAGAATATTTCCTGGCTCAGACACTAAATCTCTAGCATAAAAAGTCCCTTCTTCTAGAGCTTTGAATTTTAATTGAGTTTGTGTTGTTGGCTTGTTTTTGTTCCCAATAATATTTATTGTAATAATTCTTGTTTCTTTTTTAGACTTATATTTATTAAACTTATAAGATTTTAATTTTAAGCCATGCAGGAAGTGTCCTAAAAAGATATCATTTTTACTATCAATACTGTCTGAATTTAAAAAGTATTCGCTATTTTTACCATGGTTTATACTTCCATAAAATTCAGCTCCCAAACTTTCAACATCAGAAATTTTTATATTATTCTTAATTGATATTAAAACTATTTTTTTTTTGGAATTAACATCAAAAACAAATAAGTTTTTTTTTAAATCTTTATTTTTCAGCAGATCATTTATGTAAGAAATTTCGGAATCTGTAAGATATTTTTTTAAATTTTTTGTGTTAAATTTATCGTTAGAAAATAAGACTAAATTGGCTGAAGAGTTTCCGCCTGATTTATTGAGATAATTAATTTTTATAGACATAAATTTTAAATAGTTAGAGTTGAGAGGTATATATGTTCAAATATTGCATTTTTCAATGAAAAATTCATTATAGTGTACTATCATAGGTTGAGTTTTAATTAAAGTTACATTATTTTAACACATCAAATTACAATGTTACAAAATAAAATTTATCAAAATTTTTTTATTGAAATTATAAAAACGTTTTTACTGATATTGTTTGGGTTGTCACTTATTGCTCTAACTGCCAGAGCTGTAAGTTTTTTAGACCTTATAGTTGATAGTGGTTATCCAGTAATAACTTACTTTCAGTATTCATTATTAAATCTTTTTGGAATAGCTCCAAAATTTATTCCTTTATCCTTCCTATTGGCCTTAACAATTTTTATTTTAAGACATATACAGGATAGTGAATTCGTAATTTTATGGACATCAGGAGTTAAAAAAATTTATGTAACAAATTTATTTTTTTATATCTCCCTATTTATTCTATTAATTTATTTATTTTTTTCTGTTTTTTTAACACCTATGGCTCTTAATAAATCCAGACAACTATTAAGTAATGAAAATTTTAATTCCTTTTTGCCGACTATTAAAACTCAACAATTTAGTGATACATTTAAAGGTTTTACTTTTATTGTAGAAAAAAAAATAGATAATGAGCTAGAAAATATTTTTCTAAACGATAAAGGAAAAAATTTAAGAAACCTCTCTTCCAATATTAAGGAAACTAGTGAGACAACTATTGTAGCAGAGAATGGAATAATTGAAAAAAATAAAATGTTTCTATTTAATGGGCAAATAATTTCATCAAAAAAAAATCTTAAAAGCGAAATCATTAAATTTGAACAATTACAAATTAATTTATCTGATTTATCTACGACAACAATTAAAAAACCTAAAATTCAAGAAACCTCAACTTTAAAATTATTAAATTGCTTTTTAAAAAAAGGAAAAGAAATTAATTTTTGCAATGAACAATTTAAAAAAGAAATTTTACCTACTTTAAGTAGACGTGTTGTAATACCATTTTATATACCTGTATTATCTTTGATTTGTGGTTTACTTTTAATTAATTCCAAAAAAATATACTTTAATAAATTTATTGTATTCTTTTATGGTTTTTCATTATTATTATTTACTGAATTAGCGGTAAGATATACTGGATTAAATAAT
>MDSV01102712.1_pt1 | contig 11099 bp, 1 predicted proteins | sample 810851 | NCBI WGS metagenome assembly MDSV01 (sample SAMN05326640, study PRJNA326480) | marine metagenome | isolation source: seawater | place: Atlantic Ocean: North East | collected 2012 | reverse complement strand
GCATTGGAGCGGGCGGAAACGATGGCGTCTCATCTGCTGGTCAAAGGCCCCTTCAATGTCAATTCTACTTCGGTAGATGCCTGGCGTGCGTTGTTTTCGAGTTTGAGGGGCAAAGCGGTGGCAACTCTCGGGCTGGAGGAGGCCCTCGAACCCAATGCCCCAATCACGCCGGAGAGTTCTGATGGCTCGATGGTTGCGGCCACCAGCGTGGCCAATGGTGAGGCCTTCGAAGGAAGTCCGGCCGATCCGATCGAGGTTGAGCAGTGGACCTCGTGGAGGTCTCTAACGGATGAAGAAGTGGATTCTCTCGCAGAGGCCATGGTCAGGCAGGTGAAGGCCCGGGGGCCATTCCTGTCACTGTCCGAGTTCGTGAATCGAAGATTGGATGGAGGTGACCGCCAGCTAAGTGTGAAGGGGGCTCTCCAGGCTGCCATCGATGACCCGGACGTCAGTATCAATGAGGGATTTCGCGGGCCAGTCAGAAGCTTCTCTCAGGAAGAGGTCAGCCGAATGGACCCTGCATTTCCAGAGGCACTAGAGGGTCCGGTGGCGTATGGGAGTTCGGCCTATGTGGATCAGGCAGACATTCTGCGTAGTCTTGGGGCTCAGTTGACTCCTCGTGGGGACACGTTCGTGGTTCGGGCGTATGGCGATTCCCTTGATCAGAATGGTGCGGTGCGTGCGCGGGCCTGGTGTGAGGCGGTAGTGCAGCGGGTTCCAGAATATCTAGAAGCCACTGGAGAAAGAGCAGACCCGGCCCACCGGAAGCAGGCGGAGCTTTTGAATGAAGCGAACCGGAATTTCGGGCGCCGCTTCCGTATTGTTCAATTCCGCTGGCTTGCTGCCGAAGAGGTATAGTCAGGGCCATGGATTTCTGAAGAAATCGGCCCGTTGGAAATCGGCCCGTTGAATTGGGCTTTTGGGCTTTAATACAATCAGTTGAAAGTTAGTAGTTAGTAACTTTCAAGAACTCTTGGAGAGGACCGTCTTGGCGCGGAACCTTTGCTTGCAGTATATTCGCTTTTTTAGTGTCCTGAAAGACTCCAAACACACTATTACGCACGCCGCTTGTTGATCTTTCGAAAATCGACCTTCCAGTGCAGATCTCTACTCAAACCTACCAATACAATGCAGCTTAATCAAAGCCTTCGCCAGGCACTGAATGGACTGATCGCGACTTCCTTGCTCGTGTTATCTGTGGCATCCCTGAACGCCCAACTAGCAGATTCTGGTACGCCGGGAGATCGAGCAGTCTACACCCTGGGCACTGGAGCTACCTTGGCCTCTGGTATTGGGACCAGCGTCATCCATGGATTTGACGCGGTGACAGTTGATGACACTGCGGACAGTTTCGAACTGCAGGCAGGAGGCTTGGTCGGCCTGACCGAGGGCCATCACCTCGTGCTTTATGGAAGCCGCTACATCAACGGAGCGGGCGGCACCAGATCTGGGCTCGACAATACGATTGTCATTAATGGGACCGACACTCTCGTTTACGGATCGAGCTCTACCTACACGAGAGATGGAACGAATAATAATCACTTCGTCAGGGGTGGCGCGATCGTGGAAGTGGCGCAGGGTGATACGCTTGAGATCCAGTCGCAGAGAACGGATAACAATGCACAGACTATCATTCAGCAAGATGCGGATCTCCAATTGGTAAAGCTCGACGATAATCTCAGTTATGCGCGGCTTGGAGTTCTCTTCGATTTTCAGAACTTCATGAGTAGCGCCTCTGCGGGGCCAGCTGCGGTGCCCTACGACATTCAGGATGAACTGGATCCGGCCTTCGGCCACAACGAGGGAGAGAGTCAGATTACTCTGAACACTCCCGGGCGCTACCTCGTCTTCGCGAACACAGGTGTGCGTATCAGTGGTGGCAATCGTCACCGGCAGGCGATCACACAGCGACTGACTCTGGATGGAAGTCCGGTTGAGGATTCTTCGACGGTGGTCTATGTGCGCTATGCGGGAAGCGCTGATAGCCTCGGTGGACTGCTGGAGTATGGTTCCACCTCATTGGGAATGATCGTCGAAACCGAGTCTGCCAATTCTGTTCTGGAGGTTGAGCTCCTTCGAGATAACGATGTTGGGGCCACTAATACGGCCGTGGCCTTGGAGGCTGCTCGCAGTGGAATTACGATTCTCAAACTGCCGGCCTATGGGGATTACCTCTCTCTTTCCGGCCCTTCTCAGAATATCAATTTCAACCAGGGTGACCCTGAGACTCCGCTCAGTCTGGCGGGCGGGCTACCGGTTTCGAATCCCTCCTTTGGCTACGACCCTGCCGTCAACAGCTCTCAGGTCACGGTAAACCTCGATGGTGACTATCTTTTTCTTGCCTCGCACTTTGCCGATAACTTCAACACGGCTGGGGCGAACGTCAGAACGATCTTCCGGCAGGGATTCCAAACCATTCCCAGCGGTGGAGTGGCGGGAAAAATTCCCTACGGAAACGGTGGAGCCTACAACCGGGATGATGACGCGGGTGGAGACCGTGCCCGGGACTCCGGCAGCTGGGCAGGGGCCATCTTGCCCCTCAGCGCTGGGGATGCAGTGGAGACCACTTCGGCCCGCTACGGGGGAAATCCCGCGGCTTTCAATGCGAATACAGTTGGGTTTCAGGCGCTTAACATTGGAAGTATATCAGCGCCTCCTCTTGACCCACAGATCAGTCTGAACGGACCTTTCAATATTCTTGTGGAATCGCTGGGGAATGTGATCAGCGGGGAGAGCGATCTGCTGACCTCCGATGCAAACACCGGACCAGAGGCGCTGGTTTACACCGTCACGGGGGCAGTGACAGGTGGAACGCTTCAGCTTGGAGGAGTCCCGGTTTCCCAAGGGGCCTCCTTCACTCAGGAAGATGTGAATAGTGGTTTACTGACATTCGATGCAGCAGCCTCGGCGCAGACCGGCGGCTTTGAATTCAGCGTGGCAGACGGAGGAGTAAGACCTGACGCAGGGACCTTTGTTGTTAATGTGGGTATTTCGACCACCCTCGCTGCAGACTCCGCAACTACTGACGAGGATACGGCAATATCTACCCTTGATCAGGGCGCTAGCGTGCTTGCCAACGATGTGGGAACGAATCTTACGGTAGTCGGCCACGACTTCCTGAGTGCGCAAGGAGCTACGGTTACCGTGAGCCAAGATGGGACGTTTAGTTATGCTCCGGGTGCTGCTGCAGCTCTTCAGGCTCTCGCGATCGGGGAGACCTTGAGCGACAGTTTCAGCTACACGGCAGCGGATTTCCAAGGCGCGACCTTCGTCGGGACGGTCACAGTGCTTGTCACGGGAACCAACGATAATTCCCTCGTGACGAACGAGAGTGTCGTCAGCATTAACGGTTCTGGGAGTAGTCTCAACCTGCTTTCCAACGAGTCTGATGTAGATGCTTCCGATCTTCTTTCCATCAGTGGGGCAACCCAGCAGGTCTTTGGCGGAGGAGGGGCGGTATCCGATGACATCTTTAATTTCAGTCTCGTGCCTCTGGTGTTTACGTCCCAGTTTGGTGCTACGGTCAGCGTTTCCTCAGATGGAGCCTTTGACTACGACCCCAGTAGCTCAGCTATTCTCCTGAGCCTGGCTCCCGGTGTCACCCTCTCCGAAAGTTTTATCTACGACGTCTTTGATGGAACTGGCACGGTTTCGGGAGTTGTGACGATTACTTCCGGTGGTGCCAGCCTGCCTACCATGGACTATGGCTCCACCAGCGCGGAGAGTAGTATCACCATCGACATACTTGAAAACGATTCGGTGGGGGGAGCCGCAGGGGCGGCAACCCCAGGTGCCGCCATTAATTTGAACGCGGCTGGTGCTGCCAACACGAACTCGAATTGGGCGAACACGGGTTCCGGTGGGGGTGCCCTTACCATGGAGGGAGCTGGAACAGCCTCTGTGCTGATCTCTCCGCAGAATGCTCCGGTGGGAATTACAGCAGCTTATGATCTCTCCGGGAGTGGCAGTGGCGACCAGATTCTTGCCCCCGATGACGCAAACAATCTTTATGGGGGGAACATCAGTACGGGCTCCTTCTCGGTGGAAGTCGCTCTTCGTCCCGATGATCACGTTGGACCGGAGCCGATCTGGGGTGCGGGAGGAAATGGAACCGGATCCTCTCTTATCCTGATTGACGATCAGCTGATCTTCACCATTGGAAACAATGCGCTGGTTGCGCAGGCGGTTGCCGCCATCCCCTCGAACGCGATTGCTGGCGGAGATTACGCCCAGGTGATCGGAACGTTTGACATAGTCTCGGATGTCGCTTCGCTTTACGTGAACGGGATTCTCGTTTCGCAGGGGAATGCGATCAATATCACGACAGGGAACGCAGCCAATATTGTCGACTGGTCCGGCACGGACGATGAAGGAATCGGCCGCTCGGCGGGAACCACCGGGGGGGACATCAACATAGCACCCTACCTTGGCTCTAATGGGACAGTCGATATTCCCGACTTTAACGATGCCAATGACCGTTACGATGGGGAGCTGGCCATTGTCCGGGTCTATTCCAGCGTCCTTTCGGCAAGCCAGATCAACGCCAACTACGAGGCGATCTTCGGGGCCGGAATTCCCGCTACTTCTGCCGATCTGGCAGATCTCGCAGGATCTGGCGCTCCCGTGGTGGGTAGTGCTGTAGCCCTGCCTTCGGGCGCCACCGTGACCCTCGAGGCGAATGGAAGCCTCACTTACGATCCGAACGGAGCTTTTGAATTTGTCGGGGTTGGTCTTTCAGCCCGTGACTCGTTCACCTACACTCTCAACACTACGACTAACGGAGTCGTCACCGTAAATGTTGATGTGGAGGGAACGAATCCCGATCCTCAAATTTCGATTTCGGGAGGCCCAGAGAGTGTGGGAGAGGGAGAGGCGATCACGCTTTCCCTTGAATCAAGTGCGGCGGTTGCTGGTGCTGTCAGCGTGGAGCTTAGTTTCAGTGGCCTGTCTACTTTGGGCGCTGACTTTTCAGCGGCAACCACAGTTGAGATTCCTGACGGAGCAAACTCTTCGGAAGTGGTGATCAACACCTTGACTGATAATCTCTACGAGGATCTTGAGAACATCATTGTTTCCGTTGAGAGTGTGAATGGGAATGCTGTCGTGGGAGCTTCAGCGGTCACCGAGGTTCTCCTCAATGATGGTGACCCGGAGCCTGAGTTTTCCATTGCGGCTAATCAGGTTGAGGGAGCGGAAGGAACCACTTTTGAATTCACAGTGTCTCCAGATGTGGTCTCTCAGGCGGATCGCTCTGTGACATTGAATTACTCAGGGACTGCAGTGAACGGAGAAGACTTTTTCGGTGAGACCTCTCTGGTAATTCCGGGCGGCAATCAGTCTGTGAGCATTAGTCTCCTTCCCTTCGACGATGGGCTTCCAGAAATTTCTGAAACCGTGACAGTAGGGTTAGAGGCAGTTGACACAGGAACCATCGGGGAAAACCCCTTGGCATCCAGTGAGATTACGGATGGTGCAGGCACGCTCCTCTTCTTTGCCGACTTTGAGAACGTGGATCCCTTCGGGGACCCCGGAACTCCAAATTTGACGAAAGTAGGATCCGATGCTCCATTCGCTGCAAATTTAGGCACTGCGGTGGGCTCATGGGAGGATATCCCGGAGCAGAATGTCTCCGGGGATATTCCAGGAATTTATCTCGAGGTTGATGATTCAAAGGGAGATGGAGTTGATGAGGCTCTGGTGCTGGACCGGCCCTTGCCAGGTGAGGGTGACATTACCGCCCGTCTCGCGGCTCCGGCCGACATCTCGGCAAACAACGCGGCCTTCATCTCGATGGATCTTGGAAATCGTCGGACCCAGAATACTAGCGAGGCCAAGAGTTGGAGAATTATTGGTCTTGATGATGCGGGCGAGAAGTCCTTCGAGCTCTACGTCAGCGGGAACAACAGCGGGCCCAACAACGAGCAGCTGCATCACGTCAGCTCCGAAGGTGAGCTCACTCCTCTCGGTCGCCCTGCAGACTTCGACAACACGGGTTCCATTGAGGAGGAGTCCGAGCAAAGCCGTTTGATTCTCTCCCTGACCTCGGAGGGTTATCAGGTCGCGATTGATCGCTGGCCTATCGAGGGCATCATTGATTCTGTCAGTGACGTTCTGCCTTATGCAGGAAACGCCACCCAGATCAGTGCGATTCTCTTCAGCCTTAGTGCGAGTCTGAACGATGTGGAAAGTAGCGGAATCATCGTTGACGATCTGACCGTGGGCGGAGTGCCCGGGAATGGGGCCCCAAGTATCAGCCTCAATGGAGAGGCGTTAAGGGATGGAGAATCCAGCTCCCTTGCTGCAAGCTTCATCGCCACGGATATCAGTCTCACCGGTCTACAGGTTGCTGATGCCGATGCTGGACAGGGTCAGCTGACTGCGACCTTCCAGAGCGCGGGAGATGCGCCCGTGACTTTTGCGGCAAGTGGTCCTGCGGTTGTTACCGGGAGCGGATCTGCCTCCCTTGTCCTTGTGGGGACTCTCGACGAGATTAACGCCAGCCTCGCGGCCGGAGTGGTCTCAACAACGGATGGTGTTCTAGGAGGAAATGCGGCAATTTCCTTCACCATTGACGATGGTGGAAGTAGTGGGCCGGGCGGGCCTAAGGCGGCTACCCACGACCTTGTCTTTTATGTAAACGAGGGTCCTACGGTGACGATCAATCAAGCCGCAGGGCAAGTTGATCCTACTGGAGGCTCTACAATAGAATTTGAGGTCTCCTTCAGCGAGGCGGTCACAGGTTTTGCGGAAGACGACATTGACCTCTCTGGAAGCACGGATACTGGTAACCTTGTTGCCAGTGTAAGTGGGTCTGGAGAGACTTACATCGTCTCGGTTACCGGAATGAGCAGTGGAGGACTGGTCATTGTCTCGGTCGCTCAGGGCGCGGCAAATGCAGCCGCAGGTGGAGCGCTGACCGAGGCTAGTATCGCGGTGGACTCATCTGTCCTGTATATTCCTCAGCTGGCGCCAACGGCAACGAACCTCGTGCAGAATATTCAATACGAGGTGGGCCCAGTTGCTCTTGGAGACATCCAGATTACTGACCCGAACGACTCAGTAGTAACAACTGCACAGGTGGCTCAGTATGATTATCCGGCGGTTCATGAGGATTCGCTGCTCCTTGCTCCAGACCCGGACACCGATGCTGGATTTGCGATGGATCTCACGTTCCAGCCTTCTGGCTTTGACGATTTCGGAACAGTGCGTGTCGCGGAGATTGGAGGAACCAGCAACGGTAGTGGAGTTTACTTGATCGATGGAATTCCGCACTTTGTCAGCAAGATGTCATCTGCCCCGGGAGACCTTCCCTCTGGGCTCACTGATACAGACTGGACCGACGGGAACATCTCGGTGCCCCTGACCGTTGCGCCAGTGAGTCTTGATGAACCTGTCCAGCTGGCGCTGGTATCCAGCCTCGATACGATTACATTTTCCGTGAATGGTTTTGGCCAGACGACGGTCGAGCTCACTGGTCGAGGAACCCGAGGGAACTGGAGTGGAGACGATACAATCCGGGTAGGACAGAATATTGATGGAGGCCGTGGGGGACTGGGAACTGACCCCGAGGGAATCTTTGATGACGTTGGCTCCTTCCCGATGGAGGGAACCGTGAGCCGTGCCCGGCTCTGGCATGCACCCGATGCAAGCCCGTTCGCCATTCTGGCTTCCAGCTCTCCTGAAGAGGTTACAGCCACCCTCAGCCTGACCCCAGGAGAGGGAGACCTCACTGAACCAACAGGAGTGGTTTATGATGCGGTGACCGGAGTCTGGAGCATCACAGGAGCAGTGCGGGAAGTAAATGCAGCCCTCGCAGCCGTTGAGTTCCTCCCCAACGGCAGTTCGCCGGTGACGATTGAGGTGACGGTTGACGATGGCGATGAGGATGGTGGTGGTCCACTCACAGGTTTGATCACACTTTCTGCCGGGGTAGTGATCGTTGGCGATGCTGACGGTGACGGGATTCCTGACAGTTACGAACTGGCCAATGGGCTCGACCCCAACGACCCAGCGGATTCTGGAAGTGATAACGACAATGACAGTTGGGACGCTCTTTCCGAGTATCTCATGGGAACAAGTGCCAACGATGGTGCGGAGCGACCTCTCTTCGAGATTGTTCCTGTTGGCGTTGACCAGGTCGAAATTACTTACGGACCGATTCTGGCGGGGCGGACGTATGACGTTCTCTCTTCGAGCAGTGGGCTTCCTGAAGCCCCCGCTGCAGACACCTTCACTGCCGTGCAGGATGGTGCCACGAATGTAGTGGTCGATGTCACAGGAGATGCCGCACGGAAGATCTACCGCCTGCAGGTCACGGTGCCTGCTGCGGAGTAATCCTCATTCTTGAACCCTGTCAGGTCCGCTAGCGGGCCTGACAGGAAGAGGATGCTCTCGTTGAAGGTGTGGGAATCATTTGAGTAGACCCTTTTTCCGATGGAGCGGCCATGCTGCCGCTCCTAGCGGAGAGTGGCCCGCAACCGAAGGAATTTTGTGGATGATTCCTGCGGGGTTGTGGCCCTGTAGACGACGCGAGCGGTGCCTTTCGCCTGATTCCGGATAATTGCAATGCGCTCGAATCCCACAAGAGGTTCCCAAGTGACGAGATCAGATGTTTGCTCGAGACTGATGTCGATGTCGAATGCGCTGAGGTTAAGGCTTATCATGATCTCAAGGCGTCCATCGCGAGATATGGATAGCACTGGGGTAGCTAGATCATCTCCCGGTGAGCGATCGTCACCCCCGGTTGCATACTCAAGGAGGGCATCAACGCCGTCTCTATCTTCATCTGTAGAAGGCAGGCCAGAGAAACGCGTGTTATCACTTTCTCCGGGGTTGCCCATACGCTCGTCGCTATCCCGCCAGCTCAGAGCATCACTCAGATCGGAATCTCGGCTGACGAGACTGTATCCCTCCCCGTCGGATCCGGATGGCCATTCGGATCCGTCATTATAGGTAAAATTGAGGATCACATTTCCGGTAAAATTCTCGATTACGAGCTGCTCTCCACTGTTATCAAGGAGCCCGTCGTATTGCCCGACTATGGGCAACCCCGGTCCGTAATGAGAGACGAAAGCCTCCTCATCAGAAACCAGAAGAAGGCGGCCGCCTGGAGCCAGGCGGGTGTTGATAGGAAAGGAAAATTGCACGCCCTCGGTGAATTTCGCGCCTCCAAGCTCAATGGTGTCGGTCCCGGAGAGATTGACCAGTTCAATGAATTCAAGGTCCTCGGAGGATCCCGGTGGATTGTACATCAATTCCGAAACGGTCAGATTAGAAGGTTCTGCGAGGTCTCCTGCGAAGAAGGTCGCTTCGTTTATGGCTGACCATTCCCCCCCACTAAGGACGCGTGCACGGAGTGGAGCGCTTTCATTGAATACCGGCGGGCGGGTATATCGAATTGCGGTAGCAGATACACCATTCTGTCCCGCGGCAGGGTCACGAGGGTCGGAGCCGTCCATGGTATAATAGACAACACCCGCCGGGTTCGGATTGCTGATCGTGAGAGCCTGGCCTACTGCGACGCTTCCTCCATGCTGGCGGAAGCGAGGGGCCTCAGTGAGGGGGTACAGATTACGGCTTCGGAGTTGCTCCAGAAGGACTGCGCCCCGCTGAGGAATATAGCTACGAAGAATCCATGCCTGATCCTGACGATAATGCTGGTTGGGGGTGTAACGGGCAAAATCGTCAGGTTGCCAGCGACCGGAGTCGGTATCATAGCGGAAGTCCCCCCACCGAGCGGACTCGGCAACAACGGCCTCGTCCATGAGATCCGAGCGCGCCCGCCAGAGGGATCCTGCAGTTTCCGGGGAGAGGGCTCCACCATTGAAGAGGTGGCGATGTACTCTGTCGGCAAAGCGCATCCTGTATTCCGCATTAGCGGAGAGATCCTGATGGAGGCCGCTGGGGCGCCCGGTGCCATCCCTGCCGGTGACATTGATGTTCAGGGCGTTGGAGAGTGGTTGGGGATTGTTAATGACCCCGGGGCCATTTGGAGAAAGAGCAAATTCAGAATCCCATGGGAGCATCAGGTAGCCGGCACCAGTTTCCCGCTTTCGGGCTGCGCGCCAGTTGTGTCCGTCCCAGTCGGTGTTTCCCACAAAAAAATTAAGGAGCATGTAGTCGATAAGCGAGTCGATATCGAGATACTCCTTTATCGCGGCATATTGTGAGGGGCTTGTGATATTGCCCCTCGCAATGGACATCATGGTATTCCACGCAGTGGTGTCTCCGCTTTTAGGTTGCCCGGAACTCAGGGCGTCATAGTCGTCGCTCTCGCCCCCGAAATATGAGGCCATGAAATCCCCATCTGGTCGCTCATGGACATGATAGAGGCCCCAATAAAGACCGTTAAGGTAGAGGTGAACCCAGCGCCCATGAGTACCTGGTTGCCCCATCGCTAGATAGAGGTCATTCACCCACTGATCACGATTGTACTGAGCATGTCGCGCCTGATAGTAGTGGCGATGCGTCCAGGCAAAATTGAATCCTGCTCTTAGCTGCAGGAAATCAAATTCCTCCACGGCGGTATCCCCGAAGGGTGCATCGCGAAAGAGTGGATATTGTAATTTTCCGGCACCGTAGTCCCTGCGGAAGCGAAGGCTGAGGCTATGTTTGGGAATATCAGGGTTACGGCTGCTTCCTCCCTGAAGCCTCATCCCGGCATCGATTTGAAAACCTGGTTCGGATCCGTCAGCGCTGATAAGCTCCGCTGAAACAGGGCGTTCCCACGAGCGGCCCTCGCTCTGGGGGTTCTGATAGATTCCGGCTCTTCCAAACATGTGGGCAGGGTCGATCGCAATGGAAAGAGTGGGGAAGGCCATCAGCGCTTCCTCCATCTCAGGGCCGTAGACTGGATGGGTGACAATATCGGGATCCATCTGATAATGGGCAGGTTTGTTCGCCCACGTGTCCGGATAACCGGTGATGTTTTGTGGTTGCCGCAGGATATCTTCCAGAAACAGGTAGGTCTGGGTATCCACGTTGGTCGGCTCGTATCCTTCCTTAAAGGCCGCAGCGCGCAGGGCTGTGGTGGATGAGATACGAACTGGATCAAGGAAGAGAGTGCCATTTCGAGGTGATGGTTCGGTTCCGTCAGTGGT
>MDSV01009404.1_pt1 | contig 11099 bp, 13 predicted proteins | sample 810851 | NCBI WGS metagenome assembly MDSV01 (sample SAMN05326640, study PRJNA326480) | marine metagenome | isolation source: seawater | place: Atlantic Ocean: North East | collected 2012 | reverse complement strand
TGCGTCCGCAGTCGGGACCTTGGCCGGTCCTCTACACGGCGGCGCTAATGAAGATGTGCTGGCCATGCTGGAAGAGATCAGCTCTCCGGATCAGGCGGCGGCTTATCTCGATGACGCGATTGCGAACAAGCGCAAGGTGATGGGCTTTGGCCACCGGGAATACAGGGTGAAGGACCCTCGGGCGGTGATTCTTCAGGCTCTGGTCGAGGAGATGTTTGAGCGCTTCGGTCACGACGAGCTCTATGACGTCGCCCGCGCCCTGGAGGCTGCTGCCGAAACCAGGCTTGGACCGAAGGGCATCTATCCCAATGTCGATTTCTATTCCGGACTCGTCTATCGGAAACTGGGGATCCCCCGCGATCTGTTCACACCAGTGTTTGCCATTTCCCGGGTGGCAGGTTGGTTGGCCCATTGGCGGGAACAGCTCGGTGCCAACAGGATTTTCCGTCCCTCGCAGATCTACACAGGCAGTACCCAGCGCAGCTGGATACCGCTTGAAAGCCGCCTCCCGACTGCGGGCGCCTAAGTTGCTTCCATCTCACCCCTGAACATGGTGACCTCCCTTGCCACCACAATGACGGCCCTGGTGAGCCCCGGTTTGGACCTGGAGTTCAGTTTCAGCCAGGCATTGCAAGGACTCGGCCTTTCTCCTGACGTCGCTCATCTGCTTTGGCTGCCCCTGCCGATGCTGCTGGTGCTTGTGGCGGCTGTCGTGGGTGTGCTGGTCACGGTTTGGCTGGAACGCAAGATCTCGGCGGCCGTTCAGCAGCGCATTGGCCCTGAATACGCTGGTGCCCTTGGGGTGCTTCAGCCGCTAGCTGATGGCCTCAAGCTGCTGGTGAAAGAGGACATCATTCCGGCTCGGGCCGACAGCGTGCTGTTCACACTTGGCCCGGTGCTCGTGGTGGTGCCGGTCATCTTGTCTTGGCTGATCGTCCCTTTTGGCCAGAACCTGCTCGTGAGCAATGTGGGGGTTGGCATCTTCCTCTGGATCTCGCTTAGCAGCATTCAGCCGATTGGCCTGCTGATGAGCGGCTACGCCTCCAACAACAAGTACTCCCTGCTTGGCGGATTGCGGGCTGCGGCCCAGTCGATCAGCTACGAGATCCCCCTCGCTCTGGCTGTCCTGGCTGTCGTGATGATGAGCAATTCCCTCAGCACGATTGACATCGTCGACCAGCAGACCGGTGCCGGTTTGCTCAGCTGGAATATCTGGCGTCAGCCCGTGGGCTTTCTGATCTTCTGGATCTGTGCTCTGGCTGAATGCGAACGTCTTCCTTTCGATCTTCCGGAAGCAGAGGAAGAGCTGGTCGCCGGGTATCAGACCGAGTACGCCGGGATGAAGTTCGCCCTCTTCTATCTCGGCAGCTACATCAACCTGGTGCTTTCTGCCCTGTTGGTGTCGGTTCTCTATCTCGGCGGGTGGGGCTTCCCGATTCCTGTGGAATGGCTGGCAGGCTGGATGGGCCAGTCGGTGGATGCACCGCTTGTGCAGGTGATCACAGGCACCGTAGGCATCGTGATGACGGTGCTCAAGGCTTATCTGCTGGTCTTTTTTGCCATCCTGTTGCGCTGGACCACCCCGCGGGTCCGGATCGATCAGCTGCTCAATCTGGGCTGGAAGTTCCTTCTCCCGCTTGCCTTGGTCAACCTATTGGTGACAGCTGCACTGAAATTGGCCTTTCCCGTGGCTTTCGGCGGTTGAATCCGCCTAGCCCCGCCCCCCTCGTTCTCACACCGTTCCACTTCCTCCCAGGCCATGTTCGGATTCCTCAAGCAGGTTGGTGACTACACCAGGGATGCCGTTGATGCGGCACGCAACCTGACCCAGGGATTGGCAGTCACGTTTGACCACATGCAGCGTCGTCCCGTGACGGTGCAATATCCCTACGAAAAGCTGATCCCGTCCGAGCGTTATCGCGGCCGGATTCACTACGAATTCGACAAGTGCATCGCTTGCGAGGTGTGCGTTCGGGTCTGTCCCATCAACCTGCCAGTCGTCGACTGGGTGATGAACAAGCAGACCAAGAAAAAGGAGCTGCGCAACTATTCGATCGACTTCGGTGTCTGTATTTTCTGTGGCAACTGCGTGGAGTATTGCCCCACGAATTGTCTGTCGATGACTGAGGAATACGAGTTAGCAGCCTTCGATCGCCACAGCCTCAACTTCGACAACGTCGCTCTTGGTCGTCTGCCCACGAGCGTCACCACTGATGCTTCCGTGCAGCCACTTCGGGAGCTCGCCTATCTGCCTGTGGGTGAGATGGATCCCCATGGTGTTGCTGCTGACCGTCCAAGGGCGGGTCAGCTTCCTGATCAGGTGCTGGCTTCGATGCCCAAGTCGGCAGCGGATGGGGGAGAATCCTCTTCGACGACCACCAAGGAGGAGAACGCAGGATGACGATTGCTGCCTCAACCCAGCTCATCTGCTTCCTCGTTCTCGGCGCTGTGATCGCGATTGGCGGCCTGGGCGTTGTGCTGCTGAGCAACATCGTTTACTCCGCCTTTCTTCTGGGTGGCGTTTTCATGGCTGTGGCTGGCTTGTATCTGCTGCTCAATGCCAGTTTTGTGGCAGCGGCCCAGGTCTTGGTCTATGTCGGAGCGGTGAACGTCTTGATCCTGTTCGCGATCATGCTCGTGAATAAACGGGAAGATCTGGAACCGATCAAGGGCCTGCCAACGCGTCGCTTGCTCTCAGGAGGAGTCTGCGCCGGTCTGTTTGCCTTGCTGGTCAGGGTTGCTTTCACGACCCCCTGGGCCGTGCCTGGCCCAGAGGCCGTCGGTGAGGGCGCAACCGTTCGGATTGGTGAGCACCTCTTCACCGATTACCTTCTGCCCTTTGAGCTGGCTTCCGTTCTTCTGCTGATGGCGATGATCGGCGCGATCGTTTTGGCCCGTCGAGATGTGCAAGCAACGGATCTGGGCACGGGGCAGTCGGCTGATCAGGGACTGATTGAAAAGTCCCGTACCCCTCTCTTGGTGGATCAGCCCCCCGCCTGAACCGGTGCTGTTCTGAATCTCTTCCTTTTATCTGCACCCCATGTCTGAGCTGCTGAACGGATCCGTACCTCTCGAGGCGTATCTTCTGCTGGCTGCAGTGTTGTTCTGCACCGGTGTCTGGGGTCTGATCAACAGCCGTAATGCAGTGCGCGTGCTGATGAGTATCGAGCTGATGCTTAATGGGGTGAACATCAATCTGATGGCCTTCTCCTCCTATGTGGATGGTGATTTAATTCGGGGCCAGGTGTTCGCTGTTTTCGTTATCACCGTGGCTGCTGCCGAGGCAGCCGTGGGTCTTGCGATTCTGCTGTCGCTTTATCGCAATCGCGTCACAGTGGATATGGAACGCTTCAACCTGCTGCGCTGGTGATCTCCGGCGCCTACGCCCCATGCGCCTTGATCGGGTCTGGTTGATTTACAGAGCAGATAGCTTGGCTGCCTTGCGGGAAGCCAGGCGCTGCGCTGATGACCTCACCTCTCTCGGGGCCGAGGTCACCCTGGCCATGAGTGGCCCGAAGGCCAATCCCTTCCCTGGTCTGATGGCCTCCGAACCCACATTGCCCAATGTGGCTGTTGTGCTCGGAGGCGATGGCACCGTTCTCGGAGCAGCTCGGCATCTGGCGGTGCATGACGTGCCGATTCTCTGTTTCAACGTGGGGGGGCACTTGGGTTTCCTGACCCATGACTCCACCATGCTGGGTGGGCTTGAGCTCTGGCAGCGTCTGATTGATGATCAGTTCGCTCTGGAGCAGCGCATGATGCTGCAGGCAACGGTCCATCACGGCCGTGACCTCCGCTGTGCAATGGAGGACGGCAGCCGCTCCCAGGTTCCTGCGGATGCATCCGATGCGCTGGAGCGACATTGGGCCCTGAACGATCTTTACTTGCGCCCCCATCGAGAAGACCTCGCCCCCACTTGCATTCTCGAGTTGGAGATCGATGGTGAGGTGGTTGATCAGGTGCGCGGTGATGGGCTGATCCTGGCCACGCCGACGGGCTCGACGGGCTATGCCATGGCCTCAGGTGGACCCATCCTGCATCCAGGGATCGATGCGATCATCGTCAGCCCCATTTGTCCGATGAGTTTGTCGAGTCGGCCGGTCGTGGTGCCTCCCCGCTCTCGGCTGATGATTTGGCCACTGGGTGAAGGAGAACGGCCTGTGAAGCTCTGGAAAGATGGAGTGGCAGGTGCCGTTCTGGAGCCAGGTGAATGCTGCATGGTGCAGCGTGCCCCCCACCATGCCTTGATGCTCCAATTGGATAGAAAGCCCTCCTATTACCGAACACTGGCGCAGAAGCTTCACTGGGCGGGCAGTCTTGTCGCTTCGGAGCCATCCCCCAACTGAGGCGATCCCATGCCCCTTGAGATCGAACGTCGTTTTCTAGTCCGATCGGAAGGGTGGCGGACCCTCGCTGGAGCACCCCAGTCGCTTCGACAGGGTTATTTGGCCACTTCTGAGCAGGGGATCACCGTGAGGATGCGGATTCGCGCAGAGCAGGCAGCGTGGTTGACCCTCAAGGCTCCAGCCGCTGGCTTCGCCAGCCATGAGTTCGAATATCCATTGCCACTCGATGATGCGGAAGCGCTTTGGGAGCTTGCTCCCCATCGACTGACCAAGATTCGCTATGGCCTTGATCTTCCTGGTGGTGACTGGGTGGTGGATTGCTTTACGGGGGAGAATGCACCCTTGGTTTTGGCGGAGGTGGAGCTGCCATCGATGCAGACCTCTGTGGTGATTCCTGACTGGTGTGGACAGGAAATCACGGGTGACAAGCGTTGGAGCAACGCTGCCTTGGCCTTGCAGCCCATGAAGCTATGGCCCAAGACTTTGAAAGCCTCTTTCGATTTGCTTTAGATTTGGGGAGAAGGTGTCGTGCCTCTCCGGCGCGGAATGCACCCTGGGATCAGGAGACGCGGCGATGTACGGCCTTTATGACACCGATGGGATTCTTCGCTTCATGGGTGGAGACCGTGAAGCTTGTGAGGCTTACGCCGCTCTGTTCTCGCTGCCCCTCGCCAGCTGTTCTTTGCTGCCAATGCCACGCCCTGCAGCCCAAGTGTTCAGGAAGCGTCGCTCTCGTCGTGAGGGAGCACGCAGCAGTTAAAGCCATCCCGGCAGATCTTGCCGTGATCCATGGCCCAGTTCAGCAGGGCCACGCGGTTCTTGGAACCTGTTTTCGTGAAGACATTGCTCACGTGGTTGTCCACCGTGCGCTTGCTGATGGTGAGACGTTCGGCAATTTCCTGATTGGTCAGCCCTTCAGCCACTAGTTCGATGATCTCAAGCTCGCGGCTAGACAGGGAAACATTCATTGAGCCCGGGGTGTTGCCGCTGCTCATCGTCCCCGTCTCTTCATCGTCACTTCATCCTAGGCACGTTCTGGCGGTGTGATCCCGATCGCCCATAGTGACGGCTGGGAGAAGACGATTAGAGATGGACAGCACGGCGCTGCAGCACAGTCTTACCGCTGGTCAGCCAACCATTACGGCAGAAGTGATGCCTCCGCGAGGCGGTGATGTGCGCCATACCCTGGCGATGGCGGCAGCCTTGCGTGGCAGGGTGCACGCTGTGAATGTCACAGATGGCAGCCGTGCTGTGATGCGCATGAGCAGCCTGGCGGTGTGCCGGTTGCTGCTGGATCACGGGATGGAGCCGGTGCTGCAGATCGCCTGTCGCGACCGTAATCGCATTGCTCTTCAAGCCGATCTGCTTGGCGCCCATGCCCTCGGTATCCGCAATCTTCTCTGCCTGACCGGTGATCCTGTGACCGCCGGGGATCAGCCCAAGGTGCGTCCGGTGAATGAGCTGGAATCAGTGCGTCTCTTGCATCAGGTCACGGCTTTCAACCGCGGCGAGGACCCAGTCAAAGGTGATCTGGCCGACGGACCCACGGCTTTGTTCGCCGGTGCTGCCGCTGATCCACACTGCTCCAGCCAGAGTGGTCTTTTGAGGCGCCTCGAGCGCAAGCGGGAGGCTGGCGCACGCTTCCTTCAGACCCAGATGGTGATGGATGGGGCAGTGCTGGAGAGGTTCTGCACAGATCTGGCTGCACCCCTAGAGCTGCCGGTGCTGGCCGGGGTATTTCTGCTGAAATCAGCCAAGAATGCCGGCTTCATCAACCGTATGGTGCCTGGAGCCTGCATTCCTGATGCGCTGATCGCCCGCTTGGAGGCTGCGGAAGATCCTGCCGCCGAGGGGATTGCCATCGCGGCGGAGCAGGTGAAGCGCTACATGGGGATTGCCCAGGGTGTGCATTTGATGGCTGTGCGTGCAGAGGAACGGATTCCTCTGGTGCTTGAACAAGCGGGTGTTAGCCCGGTGTCGGTGTGAGATCTGTACCGAGCAGTTCTGCCATGGCCTTTTGCTGAGGTGATGGCTCGATCAAATCCGCTCGTCTGGCATCGGTGATCAGCCAGTCGAGGGCAGCTTCCTGAAGGTCGAAATGGTCGCCATTGCGGCCAACGCAATAGCGACCAAAGACAAGCTTGTCGACCAACTGCACCCCTGCACCGATCCGTGAGTAGTCAAAGATGATCGAGTTGTCGATCACCGCGCCTTCGCAGATCGAGCAGCTTGGCCCGATCATGGTTGGGCCTATCAGGGTGGCGCCGTCTTCAATCTGGGTCATGCCACCCACGTAGATCGGTCCCTGAACGTTGATCTTGTCCCAGTTGGCAGCGACATTGAGGCCGGTGTAGACCCCAGGACGAACTTCCTTGCCGGGGATGCCAACCTGGCGCACTTCGCCCATCAGCACACTGCGAATCGCCTGCCAGTAATCAGGGACCTTGCCGATATCGACCCACTCGAAATCCATCGGCAGGGCGTAGAAGGGGGCTCCTTGGGACACCAGCTTGGGGAAGAGATCCGAGCCAATGTCAAAGGGCTGGCTTGAGGGGATGTGTTCGAAGATCTCCGGCTCAAAGATGTAGATGCCGGTGTTGATGGTGTCGCTGAGCGCTTCGTCGATGCTGGGCTTTTCTTGGAAGGCACTGATTTTGCCCGCTTCATCGGTCACCACCACGCCGTAGCTGCTCACCTGGTCACGAGGCACTCGCTTGGTGACGATGCTGGCGATTGCTCCCTTTTCGCGGTGGCGGCGAACGGCTTCGCTCAGATCAAGGTCAATCAGGGCGTCGCCACAGAGCACCACAAAGGTGTCATCAAAGAAGGGTTGGAAGTCCTGAATCTTCTTGAGACCACCAGCGGAACCCAGCGCATCGCCAATCAGTTCACCGTCTTCGATGCGGCCTTCGAAGCTGTAGGCGATCTCAACCCCAAAGCGCTGACCGTCGCGGAAATAGTTCTCGATCTCTTCGGCCAGGTGAGACACGTTCACCATCACCTCTGTGAAGCCGTGTTCCTTCAGCAGCTCCAGGAGAAATTCCATCACTGGCTTCTGCAGGATCGGAATCATTGGTTTTGGGATCACATGCGTGATCGGCTGCACGCGGGTGCCCTTGCCTGCCGCCAGGATCATCGCCTTCATGGACGCATCAGGCCTCAGATCGATAGGTCAACATAAGGGCCAGATCAGGCTGCAACCGCTTCTCCGGCCGGCACAACAGCTGGCACGTTGAGCTTCGTAATCGGCAGTTGAGCCATGCTGCCTGACGCTAGGAGTCGTTTGAGCTGCAGTGGGCCATGCAGCGAGTCTCCCTGCTGCAGTTCGATCTGTCCCTGAGAGGACAGAAACAGAAGCGCCCAGAACACGCCGACGCGGTCGGTGTCGAGATCGGGCGCTGCCACTTCGCCCCAGCGCTGCACCAGCTGTTCAAAGTCCATCCAGTGCAGAACGTCTTCCCAGCTCTGCAGAAATTGACCCAGGGCAGCCGTTGTTTCCGGCAGCTTTTCACGGTGTGCAAGCGCGGCCACCTGGGCAATGGCTTCGCGGTTGCTGAAGCGTTTTGCTTTCTGCCGACGCCGCATCTCCAGCTCGTCGGTCTCGAGTTGATCAGCGATCGATTCCAGCTGTTCGATCAGTTCACCCAACGTCACCGGCCGACGAAGCGGGGGAGGGGCGACAGGCCGTCTTTCCAGATGCCGCTCTGGTCGTCGTGGCAGGTTGAAGTCGGGATCAAGCCAACCCTGATCTCCCAGCTCAGGTTCGAAACCCTCCTCAAAGACCGGTTCCGGGGGGAAGGTTTCCGCCTCGAGAATTTCGGCCTTGAGGCCTACCAGCACAGACGCGGCCAGAAAGGCCTCACTGCTGTCTGCCAGGTCTTTCTCGTAGCTACCTCCCTGACCTTGAAGGGCTGCAGCCACTTGACGAGGCACGTCAATCCTTTGACGCAGCTGGTCGAGGAAGCCATCAACCACTGCGATCACGTCAACATCCCAGGGGTCGAGATCCCCCCTCTGGGCTGCATCTTGAAGGAGGCGGATGGCGAGGCGTGCTCCTGCATCAGCTCTTTGGTTTCGGCTGATCTCGGGCAACATCACACACTTGCTGAACGCAAGGTATCGAGCCCTCAGCCGCTCCGCCAGCGATCAGAGAGGGGATTCGCCTGACTCAGGAAGCACTGACATCGAGTTGTTCGACGTCACTGTCTTCGTCATCGCTGGCGGATGTCTTGGCAGAGGGGAGGAGGCCGAGCTGGGTTTCCACCGTGGAGCGATAGCGGTTGAGATCGGTTTCAAGCTCCTGGATTCGAACCTGCTGGGCTTGATATTCCTCGTCTTTGCCCACGGTGATCACCGTGTTGAGCATGCCGCTCCAGGTGGCGAAGAACCAGGCGGAAACGGCACCGATGCCTGAAGACAGCAGCAGTAGGGCTGCCAGTGGCATGGTGTATTTGAGTCCTGGCAGGACATGAACCGTCGTGGCAGCAGTGTTCTCAAGCGTGAAAAACACCATCGCCAGGCCGAAGGCGAAGATCAGGCCGAAGTTGATCTGACGCATGGCAGCAAGCAGTCGCGTCTGAAAATTACGAGCCTTGTTGGTCGTCGTCCGTTCAGATCGCCGAACGGACGAAGTTCGTTACGCCTGCGGGATGGATGGAGCCTGGATGAGGGTGGACACAATGGGTGAACTCCGAATCAGCGGAGCGGTTGGTTGGGTGATCCGTTCCATCGCCACCACATCCCTGTTCACAAGTGCTTCGATTGAGCTGCTGTAGCTGTCGGTCATCAGGCGGGGATAGAGGCCGATACCGATGATGGGCACCAATAGGCAACCGATCACGTACACCTCGCGGGGCTCCGCATCCACAAGGTTCGTGTGCGACACCAGTTCGCTGTTCTCCTTGCCGAAAAAGATCTCGCGAAGCATCGAGAGCAGGTAGATCGGTGTCAGGATGACACCCACGGCGGCTAGGCCAGCGATCACGATCCGGAAAGTGAGGCTGTAGGCCTCGTCAGTGGCAAAGCCGGCAAACACCATCAGTTCGCTCACGAAGCCGCTCATGCCAGGCAGCGCCAGGGATGCCAGGGAGCACACAGTCCAGAGGGCGAACATCACCCGCATTTTCTGCCCCACGCCGCCCATCTCATCCAATTGGAGGGTATGGGTGCGGTCGTAGGTGGCTCCAACAAGGAAGAACAGACTGGCGCCAATCAGGCCGTGGCTGATCATCTGCAACATCGCTCCGCTGGTGCCAAGAGAGCTAAAACTGCCGATGCCAATCAGCACGAAACCCATGTGGCTGATTGAGCTGTAGGCGATCTTGCGTTTGAGGTTGCGTTGGGCGAAGGAGGTCAGGGCGGCGTAAATGATGTTCACCACGCCAAGCACCACAAGTAGAGGGGCGAACTGAGCGTGGGCCTCCGGCAAGATCTCTGCGTTGAAGCGCAGCAAGGCGTAGCCGCCCATCTTCAGGAGGATGCCCGCGAGAAGCATGTGCACCGGTGCCGTGGCTTCCCCATGGGCATCAGGGAGCCAGGTGTGGAGCGGCACAATCGGTAGCTTCACGCCAAAGGCGATCAGCAAGCCTGAGTAACAGAGCAGTTGAAAGCCAGTGCCGAAGCCTTTTTGGGCCAGCACGCTGTATTCGAAGTTGGGTGTGCCACCGCCGAAGAAGCCCATGGCCAGGGCTGCCAGCAGAATGAAAAGAGAGCTCCCCGCGGTGTAGATGATGAATTTGGTGGCTGCATATTGACGCCGCTTCCCACCCCAGATCGCCAGCAACAGGTAAACGGGGATGAGCTCCAGCTCCCAGGCAAGGAAAAACAGGAGCATGTCTTGCACAGCGAAAACGGCGATCTGGCCGCCATCCATCGCCAGGATCAAGAAGAAGAACAGCTTGGGCTTGAAGGTGACAGGCCAGGCGGCCAGCACCGCCAATGCGGTAATGAAGCTGGTGAGCAGGATCAGCGGCATGGACAGACCATCCGCGCCTAAGGCCCATGTGAGGCCTAGATCTGGGAGCCAGCTCACCCGTTCGGATAGCTGCAGGCCGCTGACCCCTGGGTCATAGCCATTCAGATAGGCGGCAACGGTGATCAGAAAGGTGATCAGGGCGATGCCCAGCGCGAACCATCGCACTTGTTTCCCCTCCCCCTGGTCGGGGAAGAAAGGAACGATCAGGGCGCCGACGATCGGGAAAAGGATCGAAAGGCTCAGCCAGGGAACCCCCGCTGCGATCGCAGTGGCGGGGATGCCCACCGTCTGAGGATCAAAGGGAGGGCTGACGGCAAACTCCAGCACGTGCAAGCCTTTTCAGGTCTGCGTGGAGTGTAGAAACGTCTGGCCACTTGGCAGCTTTCCATCTGCTTTGGGACACACAGCGTCAGACAACCGGGTGGATCCAAGTGAGGCCAGGCTCAGCTGATTGGTCAGCCGAGGGCTCCGAACAGCACCACCATTGCGATCACTCCGCCAAACACAATCAGGGCGTAGAACTGAACCCGGCCGGTCTCGAAATACTTCAGACCTTCGCCGCTGCCAAGGGTCAGGAGGCCGGTCAGATTGACCACGCCGTCCACAACCTTGGCGTCCACTTCCAGCACCTCTCTTGCCAGTTTGCGGCTGCCGCGAACGAAGAGTTTTTCGTTGATGGCGTCTAAATACCATTTGTTGGCCAGGAAGGCATTGAGCGTCGGCACACGGGCTGCCACCAGTTCTCCAAGATCAATGCGATGCAGGGCATAAGCCAGCAC
>MDSV01000354.1_pt1 | contig 11099 bp, 8 predicted proteins | sample 810851 | NCBI WGS metagenome assembly MDSV01 (sample SAMN05326640, study PRJNA326480) | marine metagenome | isolation source: seawater | place: Atlantic Ocean: North East | collected 2012 | reverse complement strand
GAAAGGATAAGGTATAATCGCATCAGTCCATGGATTACTACCAACGGAGAATGTAGTAGTACCTACTGGATTTATTAACTGAACCCCACATTGGTTTGCTGTAGTAAAAGAATTACCTTGGGTAAAGAAATATATTTTTGCTGGTTCGATTGTACCAAGAGTTAAATTTATATCTAGTTGTGAACCGTTTTGTATTGTATAAGGTCCATATACTGAATCGTTTTGAACTATCCCTATATAGGAACCGAACCAACCATCTCCAGCACCATCAGTTAATCTTACTGTGTAGTTACATGAAGGATTTATTAGTTGTTGGTTGGCTAGTGGGTCGTAATTAAATGCGTTGGAGTCTAGACACCCAAGTATAACTGGAGTTAAACAAGAACCATCATCGATAACTGCCATTGGATTGTATTCCACAAATCCAGGGTCTGTACATCCTGTTGGTGGTCCTGATGTACCACATGGAATTATATTACCTAAAAATGCGTTTTCTTCGAATCCAAAATTAGTATTAGGTGGACCTAAATAAAATAGAGTATCACCACAAGATGGGTTTATAATTAGAACTTCACCATCTACACCACCATAACATGAACCACATAAACCATCTCCAAATGAATCAAATAGGTTGAATTGGAGTGCTGTCGTACTATCAACACAAATAGGTGTGGTGACAGGAATACCTGTTGTGTTATATGGAGGACTTGTTGCTATAACATTATCTGTTAATGTGTCTACAACTTCCCAAGATGTTTCACCCGCATATGTATCAGGTGTTACTATAACTAAAATTTCACTTTGACCTGGAGGACAAGTTGTGGTTATATTACCACATATTCCATTACTTATATTTGCAAATGGGTTATATGCTGGTGCGGTTGGGTCTGTACATCCCACAATACAAGGGTCTGGGGTAATCCATAGTGTATCACTATATGTATTATCCTCAAACTTAACAAAGAAAAAGTGTGGTATATCTTCTGTTACAAAATTACCACCTGCTTTTACATCAAATGTATTTACGTTATTATTAAGGTAAGTTACTTCCCAAATAGTATATGGAAATGTTGTAGGTGGTGTAGAACCGATAGGGACACCTGCCTGAAAAAATTGACTTTGTACAAATGGGGAAGCGGTTAAATCATAACCGTAATGTATTTGGCTAACATCACAGTTAGGGCCAAATCCTGTAGTTAACCACTGAAATGATAACTCTGTTTGATTACCGTTACATGATTGAGTTACTGAAGACGTATCAAATCCAGAACAACTCGGGTATATACAGTTATCTAGAGGATGAGTTGCTGTTGAATCATAGTTAAGAGCGTTTGGGTCCATACATCCCCACGCAAATATACAGTCTGTATCACCTTCCTCAGTTCCCCAAGATGGGACTGTCGCTAATGAATCGTAGTTTAATGCCTCATCATCCATACAACCTGGTATAAAGGTAGTAGGTGGAGCACAAGGTGCGATAGTTAAAGTATCGATAAATGATGCTGGGGTATTTGGTCCTCCAAATATAATTCCTGGTGTTGTCCATCCGTTAGCTAATGCAAGTGAATCTCCACCAAATGAAGGGTCATTAGGATTTTCATATCCTTCATTTTGTACAAATGCTAAAGTATCCTGACATTCATTTGTAACAAGAAAATAACCAGAAGGGTAAAACCCATCTCCATATTCATCGAATAGTTCTATTCTGTATTGGCCTGAGTACAACGGTATAAACAATTCTACTAATTCACCGTCATCGTAATCACCGTGCCATCTATCGGCAAATATAGAATCGTCTTCGTTGACGGGGAGGTGCCATAATAACCATTCTGTTTCTTCAGGCCAATTATCTAGTTGTACATCTATCTTTATCCAACTATCAGTCTGTGCAAAAGAACCAAAGGTCAAGAAAGTAAACAGGGTTAATAAAAAATTTCGCATAATTATCTTTTATGATAAATATCCTTTAATTAAGAATGGTACTTATATGTTTGTACTGGGATTTCTTTCGTGGTCTCTTAATTCTTTTATATTACTATTCATTTGTTGTTTCCACGTTTTATATTCGGCTTTTAGTTGTTTGGTGAGTTTTTCACTAGGTTCTAAACCTACATACTTGACCACATCATTTACTAATGTATGGTCTTGTATTTCTTTTACATCTTGGTTGTGGTTGGATGTTTCTATTATTTTTTTATCCATAGCTTCAAACAGTAGATGACGGATTTTTCTTAACTGTTTTTCGGTTATTTGACTCATATCATAATAAAGACTGGTGTGTTTAATCCAACATAAGCTCCTATCACATTAAATTGTATAAAATCTATTGCCTCTATTCTACTCATATTATCTCTTTCTATTAAAATTTCTATACATTTCTCATAATCATACGCTACTAATGGTTCTGCACCAAATTGTACACACATACCTAGAATAGCATCATCAAAACCATCAGCTAACATAGCTTCTGGATTTATTTCTGCTATTTCGTCAATTGTAAGTTTAGTTTTTTCCATATGATAATTATATCTAAAATTATTTAAAAAACAACTTTAGGTAGATAATATTTTTTATCCATAAAGTATTGTTTCTCTTGGGGTGTGGGTTTTACATCTAATATTGTGTAGGTAGCTTTATAATTGTACCCATTATACTCTCTTTGGTAAGAATTGTAAAAAGTGAATATAGTCCCTGTTTTGATGTGGTTAGGTATTAGTTTCTTAAATTGTGAAATTCTATTATCTTTCCAAGTATCGAACATTATACCATCATATTGTTTAGGTGGGATGGAATTTAACCAATCACCCTTAATAGGTATTACATTTGGTTTATCTTTTGCCCATTCTAAAAGTTTTTCAAAAACTTGGTCGTGTATTTCTATAATAGTATGAGATTTTATATTATAGTTTTGAATAAATGAAGAGCATATTCCCATACCAAATCCGATTTCTAGAATATCACCCCCTTTTTCTGTAACAATTTCTGCGTGTTTTTTCATCATTGGAGTTTCCCAGGACATCATTACTTCCGCACCTGTTTCATCTAATATTTTATCTTTTGAGAATGTATACATTATCAACAATCTTGCACACGAAACACAACACAATCTGATAGTCTAACCCACCAACAGGAACCACTTCTACCACCACATTTATTGGAGTAGTATCCTACTCCTTCTCCACCTTCACACTCACACTCTGAATTGTGATATATGTGACTACCGACTGTTGGTACGTCACCTTCTTCTGCGTCAGTATATAATGTTCTACAGTCCGCTACACATGCTCTATCACAAGAATCAGTACTAAACCCTAACTCAATTGGGTTACAAGTTGCTTGACCACAACTTTTTTTATCCCAAACATTCACGGCTTTAATATTAGCAGCAGCAACACCATTAATATTAACTATTGCTGTACATATATCTAACTCATCGACCTTACTTGTTGTATTTGCCATTTTATGCTACTGTTATATAAGTTCCGTCAGGATTAAAGTATATTACTTTTGATGTGTTAGTACAATACCCTACCACTCTAACAAATTCATTAGTTGCACCTGGAGCTGCAACGTTTATATTACCAGCAGTGGTTTCACAAACATATAATGGTATCCCTTCATTAAATGTACCAGTAAGATAAGAATGCATATCGAAAAATCCTCTTATTAATAACCCGTCACTAACCGCTGTACCCAACGCTATACCTAGAAGTTGGTTACTACCATTACTACTACTTGCGTTTGCCTGGGTTGAAGTCCATACTCCTGAAGTGTTAAGATAATAAAGTTTACCTTGTGTTAAGGAACCACTAGCAGTTCCAAAAGTTACTGACTCACCCCCACCAGTATTGTTAGATAAAGATGTAGGGTTATGTTGAACATCTAGTTTAGTCTTTGGAGCGATAGGTAACCCTACATTACCACCATCTTTACAAATTTTTAAATCGTTAGATACTCTTGTAAGTACGGCTTGATTACTTGTACTGTTATCACCTAATTCTATGGTAGCGATAGAGTCTGTACTAACTAATTTAGTAAGTACATTGTCTGCTGTAGATATATGTAAAGCAGCACTCGGTGCAGTACCAATACCAAGTTCACCACTTATTAAAGTATTTCCTGTTACACCTAAATTACCATTAACCAATGAAGTTGTACCAGAAATGATTGGTGAAAATACTGAAGTAGATGCAGAAATATTACCAACAACTGTTAGTGCTTCGTTTGGTAAACTAGTTTTGATACCAACACCACCTAGTAAGTGTGTTGTTTCACCTTTTACTATCATAATTTCAGTATCAGTACCTGATTGATTTGTGGTAAATATGGTGTCACCACTACCTGAACCTCCAGCTCTAATTAATATATCACTACCAGTTCTAGCATTTTGGAATATCATGTCATTAGAACCATTCATGAGTATATTTCCAAACTCGGTTCCCGCAGTATTTTTAAATTTTACTTTCTTTTGGTTATCAAGTACTATGTCACCACCTTCCATGTTAAGGTCTCCAGACATAAGATTTTCACCAGTACCACTTACTATTAGTTGTCCTAACATTGTGGTGTCACCAGTTACATTTACACCACCATTAACATCTAATTTACCAATAGGGCTGTTAGTACCGATACCTACATTATCTGTTTCACCTACAATATACAGTGTGTTGTCGTCGTTCTCCGTTCGTACTTGAAAATCAACATCACCACCGTCTCCAATTTTTACGATATCTTGTCCAGACTCAGATATAGTAATAAGCTGTTCACCTCCCGCTGTAATCCCAATAGCGTCCTCAGCAAATTGTATGAATGTATCACTGTCCCCACCAAGTTCCACTTTAGATGCTACATATAAGGTACCTGTGGTTTTTACATCACCGCTCACCTTGATACTGGACATACCGGAAGTAGATATACTACCATCTGTATTAGCGGTCCAATAACCAGCACTAATATCCTCTTGTAATTGTGCTTTAGTAAGGTATTCTACCTCACCATTACTTTGAGCAACAAGAATTTTATCAGTACTGTAAGATGCTCCTGCAGCATCTATCGTCCCCAATAAAGTTCTTCCACTAACACCTAAATTTCCATTTACTAAAGCAGTCGTCCCAGAAATTATTGGTGAGAATATAGATGTGGAAGCGGATATGTTACCTACTACTGTTAGTTTTTCGTTTGCTGCTGTTGTGCCTATACCTACTTTATCAGTTCCTGCGTCTGCAAATATTAAATGTGTATCTGATACTCCTTCTACTCTAAAATCATATGCTGCTGTACCACCATCATTAAAAACAGTACCAAACGTAGACCTAAAATTTACATGAGCATTGGTAGCACTTCCTGCAAAAATGTATAAATTATTTCCACCCATTGATATTCTAGTACTAGTGGAGTTGTCTGTAAGTCTTCGGATATCATCCGTATAAAGAATTCCATCTGTGGTTAAATCTCCTGTTACTATTGAATTACCACTAACCCCTAAGTTCCCTTCTATCATAGCGGTAGTACCTGTTATAATAGGTGCAAAGAGGGCTGTTGAAGCGGTTAGGTTACCAGTAACGTTAATACCCGTCGGGGTTGTTACTATTTTCTCGTTTGCGTCATGATATAATGAGACCGCACCGTTTGCGACACATCTTATATAATATTCCGTTGCATTACCATCAGTAAAATCTATTGCATCACCCTCAATCTGTAACAACCCACTACCGGCTGCTATCCTACCATTAGTACTATCACTATAAATTTGTAAATCATCACCAGCTCCAAATTTAAGTCTGGTGTTGTCGGCCAATTGTATATTACTATTACCTGATGTAGATATACTACCATCAGTATTAGCTGACCAATAACCAGCACTAATATCTTCTTGTAGTTGTGCTTTAGTAAGATACTCTACTTCACCATTACTTTGAGCAACAAGAATTTTATCAGTACTATATGATGCTCCTGCTGCGTCTATAGTACCTAATAGTGTTCTACCGCTAACCCCTAAATTTCCATTTACCAAAGCTGTAGTACCTGATATAATAGGTGCGAATATTGAAGTTGAGGCTGAAACATTACCTACTACTGTTAGTTTTTCGTTTGGTACTGATGTCCCTATACCAACACCTGTAGTATTTAATCTTAAGATATGGTTATTACTGTTATCAACTTTTAATTGTATAAAGTCGGAACTTTCATCTCCAGTGATTGCAACTCTTCCTATATTTCCATCAGTTGTTGCAAAAAATATACTTTTAGAATTATCTAGTCTAATATCACCACCAGCTATATCTAATTTCTTTTGGGGGGTTGTTGTTCCTATACCGACGTTGACTGTTGGTGTTAATATTATATCTGCTCCAGAAGCAATGGTTAAATCAGTACCGTCACCCACAATATATTCCCCACCTATATCATTAAAATATAATCTAGTGTCTGCTGATGTTACAGCTATTACAGTGTTTTCTTGTCCGTTTTGAATCAAACAATTTCCTGGTGAATCATCTAAAGAAAACTCTATTCCAGGGTTTGCGTGTGGAGCTGTATCCCCAGTTAGGTAGGTAAACTTTACTCTACAGTCGGTATTCAATACTATATCATCACCAGCATACAATTCAATGTCGTCTCCTGAATGTATTGTTAAATCACCACTAGCACTAGTCTCACCACTTATAAAATTGGTGTGGTTACCTAAATAGATTGCGGTACTACCACTTATATCACCCTTTACTGTTAATGGTTTAAGTGGTTTAGCTGTACCTATCCCTACTTTAGTTAGTGTCATACCACTATTAACAATACTATTTGCTTGTTCTGTACTACCAGTCCAGTATTTTGTAGTTCCACTATTAAGGTTGGCTATTTGTTGTGAAGTTAAATATTCTACCTCACCATCACTTTGTACAACTAATATTTTATTATTGGTGTATGTGTCACCGGCAGCATCTACTGTCCCCATTATAGTTTTTCCGGTAATCCCTAACCTACCTGAGTTAACTGTGACATCATGGTCTGCTATTATTTTAACCGTATCATCCCCATCTATTTCTATTTCTGTTGTTGTTCCCTTGATGTATGTGTTTACATCATTCCAATAAAGTTTTTTAGCGTTAGTAACAGCAATATCTTGTTGCATTGATATAAGAGTTGGTTCTATCTGAAGTACATCTGAATCATTTGCTAATAGATTAATGGTGTTTGCACCGTTAAACTCTAGTCTTGTTAATAAGTTAGCCTTGGCTGCTATTCCAACAGCGTCTCCAGCTTTAAATCCTTGAGTTGCTTCAACTGACTCTGTAGTTTTTACATCACCACTAACATTTACCCCTGACATACCAGAAGTAGATATGGTACCGTCTGTATTAGCTGACCAATAATCAGCATCTGCAATATCTGCTTTTAACTCAGCGGTAGTTAGATATTCTATTTCACCATTACTTTGAGCTACTAAAATTTTATCTTCGGAATAACTATCTCCTGCTGCATCTATAGTCCCCAATAAAGTTCTTCCACTCACACCTAAATTTCCGTTTATTATACCTGTAGTACCTGTTATAATAGGTGCAAAGAGGGCTGTGGAAGCTGTGAGGTTACCGGTAACTTCAACACCAGTGTCTGTGGTTTCTAATTTTTTAACATTATCATGGTAGAGTTCAACTGCTCCATCGGCAATACCCTTAACCATAGCTTCTGTACTACTATCCTTAGAAAGTATAACATTATTGTCACTTTGTAGGTATAGGTTTCCGGTTCCTGTTTCTCTTATTATTGAATGACTTCCATTGTGAAATATTTTTAGGTCAGCACTATTACCAAATCCTGCATAGGTATCACTGACACTACCATCACCCAGTAATATCTTTCCACTGGTTTTTACATCACCACTAACATTGATACTGGACATACCCGAAGTAGATATACTACCATCAGTATTAGCTGTCCAGTAACCAGCACTAATATCCTCTTGTAATTGTGCCTTAGTGAGATACTCTACTTCACCATTACTTTGAGCTACTAAAATTTTATCGGTACTGTAAGATGCACCTGCGGCATCTATAGTCCCCAATAAAGTTCTTCCACTCACACCTAAATTTCCCTTTACTAAAGCAGTAGTCCCAGAAATTATGTCACCTTTAACCTCACCAGTTACGTCAATACCAGTGTTTGTGGTATCTAATTTCTTATTACCTGAATAATATAAGGAAACGGCACCAGAAGCTACTCCTCTGAAAAGATAACTTGAAGCACTACCATCCGTAAAATCTAATGTATTACCCTCAACCTGTAATAACCCACTACCAACCGATACCCTACCATTAGTACCATCACTATAAATTTGTAAATCATCACCAGTACCAAATTTAAGTTTGGTGTTGTCTGTCAATTCTAAGGCGTCATCACTTTCGTCCCAAAGTAAATATTTACCAGACGTTGCACCAAAAAACTTGACATCATACCCAGTATCGTCGACACCTACAGTTAACGTACCCGTTGTCCTAACATCACCGCTAATATTAACATCGGACATACCCGAAGTAGATATACTACCATCAGTATTAGCTGTCCAGTAAGATGTAAAACCATCAAACCCACATACCTGAAAAGTACCACCACTTGTATTTTTAAATGTTACACACCCTGTAGTTGTGTCCAGTGTCCCACCGGAGACAAATGCATCGTTAAATAATAAAGCACTATTGGCGACAGTAAATGTACCACCTGTACTATTAGTGAATACTAGAGTATCATTAGTACCATTAGCGGTTCCTCCTGTAACGTAAGTTCCTGGGTCACTCGATGAAGAACCTCCAGAAAAACAAGAATTTAGTAGTTGTGTTTGGTAGTCAGAAAATAGTTGTGCTTTAGGTGGGAATAAAGCATATGTCATACTTACTCCGGTTAAAAACTGGTCATAACTTATATCAGGTGTATTATACCTACATAAATCATTCCAGTAATTCTGATAAGTATGATAAAAGACGTTAAACCCTAAGTGGTCGCATGCTGCCATAATTATTATTTTCTATTTATAAATATCATCTTATAGATATATTTATTTTAAAGAATAGATATCTATAATTAATAAAAAAGAAAAACATGGTACTTAATAATGAACTACCTCATAAATTAACAGAAGAGAGAATAGAAATCACTTTCTGTGGTAAAGGTAAATGTAAATGTCCAGCAATTGATATGGACCTAAACCGCGATAAAATAATTATCGGGGGTAAAGATGAAGGTTATACCGAGTTCACTAAAGAAGAATTTAAATTATTCGTTAGTGAAGTAAAGGCAGGAACCTTCGATAAATATATGAAATAACTATGGGTTGTGGATGTAAAGGTAAAAAGAAAAACGCGACAGCAAAAGAAAGAGTTTCAGGGCGTTCTAATTCTGAAGAGGCTATAAATAACAGAAGAGTTATGGTAGAAGAACAAAAAACTTATCAGAATAAAGTTAGAGATGCTCTTAAACAACTTATGGAATTGCGTCAGAGTAAACAAAAAATTAAGAGAAACAAATAATTCTCTTAAATAATTTAATTAAATATAGGCACTTACGAGTGCCTTTATTTTTGCCAAATATTTATCTATTGTAATGAAATTATTAAACAACTTACATAACATTATTTTAGAACAATCTACTCCTTGGTACGAGAAGGTTTTTCAAAGTGAGGATTTTGACTCATTATGGCCTCTTATAAAGTTATTTGGTGGTGATATACACGACATATATCTCCAACTAGATAAGATGGGTAAAGGTCGAGACTTCTTAGACCACATTTCAACTAGATGGCCAGAGGAAGGGTCTTTAGGACACCTTATTAACGCATTAGGTGGGATGAAAAAATGGGATAGTGGTATGGTTGATGACGATTTAATGGATGAGTATGTTGGTGATGTTTATTTAAATGATATGAGATATATCAGTAAAAATGAAAATGGTAGGATTATACTAGAGTTAATGCCTGGTGAAGAAGCTGAGTTTTTTGAGAGTGGGGGTTATACTAGAAGTGGTGCTGATTGTCATGAAGTTGCAAAACAAATATTCAGTGATGAAGGATTAGACTGGGAACCTTATGACTCAGATATGAAAATTGAGGATTTACTGGAGTTGATGACTGAAGAAAATTACATAAAACTAGTAAGGTATATAGGAACTGAGTTCCAAAATGAGGAAGTTGATGCATGGAGAGAGGAGTTTGATGGGTGGAGGGAAGAAGACCAACTACCAGACGGTAAGGTTTTTTTAACTCTTAACAGGATGAATGGTTTTTTAGGTAATGATAGGTATAACTTAGCTGTTCTTATAGGTAATACACCGGAATTAGAAGAGGTAGAAAGGGATATACAGAATGCCTATAGTGGGGCATGGAATGATGTGGTACTAAACCAATACTATACCGGGTATCACCAAGCCTTTGAGGAATTTTTAGGAAAACCAATAGGTGAAGGTATCACAAGTACCTATAAAAATGTTGTAAATCGTGAAACGGGTAAAGATGAATATAAGAAGGTAGATGTACCTGTAAAATATTTTGATGTAACAGATAGAGCGAGAGCGATGATAGTTAGACATGCATATGAGATTGATAACCCTGAAGATTTTTTATCTATGATACAAGAATTTGACATGGATTTTCTTTGTCCTAGTATTGATGACTACCCCTATGATGATGATGAGGTAAATGATTTGTTCCAAGACCTTTTATGGGACTATTTATAAAATAAGATGAAAAACTGGACAGAAAAATCATGGGGTTTACTAGTGATGACTATCCTATCAATAGGTATTATGGTACATGTAATTTGTACCGTATAAGTAATAATAAAATAAAAAATAAAAACTAAAAAGATGGCAAAAAATTGTTACACAAGAGAGCAGATTGAAACTGCTGTAAAGGAAAAGGGTTACAAGTGGTTCGATGATGCGAACAATAAAGGATACGATGTTAATATTGTAGGTGTTAGAAATGCTGATACTGGTGATAGAGTCACTAATAGATTTGACGATTGTGTCACTGTATCATACAAAAAGAATGGTGAATGGAAGTTCTTCTGTTTTGAGGCAACTACTGACCCTGGTGATGATTATATGGATGACCCAAT
>MDSV01189815.1_pt1 | contig 11100 bp, 10 predicted proteins | sample 810851 | NCBI WGS metagenome assembly MDSV01 (sample SAMN05326640, study PRJNA326480) | marine metagenome | isolation source: seawater | place: Atlantic Ocean: North East | collected 2012 | reverse complement strand
GTACCAGAAGATGTTGTAGTTGTATACCAAGAATCATGTAATTTAGAAAATAATTCTTCAAACTCGTCTACATAACTCCCCTGAGATGAAATCCAATTGGTCTCAATACAGTTAAGAAGATATTTTAATTCATTGCCTACAAGTCTTGGATCATGAATAGGAATTCTAATGATTGACATTATATCGATAATATCTAAAATCTCGTTTTTTTCGGAGACTATAGGAATAAGTTTTATACCATTATCAAGCAAGTTAGTAGATTCGCTGTAAGTTGGTCTTTTTTTCATCTTTATAAATTCCTTACTCATTGCCTTTGAAACATTATCTGTAAGTTTTCCTCCATTAAGAATTAATCTCCTAACATCACCATCATTAATAAATCCAACTGGTCGTTTGACATCTAAAACAATTAAGCCTTTTCCATCTGTATCATTTATGGATGAAAGAGCTTCAAGACAAGTTGAGTTGATATCAATGGTGAATTTCATGTTATCCAAATATTTTTTTTGCTTCCAGCCAACATTTTTTAATTTTATTCAGATCAGAATAAACTTCTACAGAAACATATTCTACAAATTTTAAATAATCTATAAACCAACTTGATTGATCAAACATTTGATTACTATCCTCATAACCATCATTATCGCTAAGATGATAACCCATAATATATTTGGAATTTTCTTTTATAAGTTTAGATGGTTCGAAGCCAAAACTCTTTGCAGAAACTTTTAAATGAGCGACATCACAAAGCCAGCCAACATTATTTGGGAAATTACTTATTAAATCTATAGTATCTTCAAGATCAGACATTAATAAAACTTTTTGACCGTGATATTTCATAAAAGTATTCTTAGATGTCACATTATTTTCAACCATAAGCTTTACATTCTTTTCAGAAGAAAATGATGCCAAATCATAAAGTTCATTTAGAAAAGTTTCTCTAACCTTTGCGTATAAATTAACATGGAAACCTCCAACATCCCTTCCTAATTTTTCCGGTAAAGGATCTATACAAAAACCTGCATGAATTGAATAATATTCAATATTTAATTTTGATGCCAGTTCAATCGCATAACGACAATGCTCTTTTGAATAATTTAATATCTCATGATCTTGCGAACCAAGATTTAAAACAAAATCATTTTTGGGTCTCGGATAATAGTTGTGAAAAGACATCCTGTTTCCAAGTGATATTAAATTATTTATTTTAGTTTCTAAATTATCTTCATATAAACCCGCACTTAGTTCTATATCCCATATGTTTTTTTCATTTAATAATGCTACTGCCTCAGTTGCAGAAATTTTATTGAATCCACCCGTTGAAACTCTAACTACCATGATTCTGAGGGAACTCCTTTTTGTCTTGAATATTCTAACTCTATATTCTTGATAACAACGGCTCCAGCAGCTATTAAAACATTATCAACTATTTTTAAGTTTTCTATTATTGTAGATGATGCACCAATAAAGCATTTTGAACCAACCACGACATTTCCACATAAAACTGAATTTGGTCCAATATTTGTATATTCTCCCACAATAGAACCATGCTCAATAATTGAACTGGTATTTATTATACTTGCAGTTCCTATATAAGTATTTGCCCCCAAAAAAGTATTTGCACCTATAAAACTTCCCTCACTTATATTGGATGAAATTGAGATTACCGCGGTCGGATGAATAAGAGAGCATATTGTAAGTTTTCTCTTCTTTAAATAATCAATAAGTTCTTCTCTTTTTTTCATATCTCCCAAACATACAAAGAATTTTAAATTTTTAGTTAAATAATTTATATTCTCCAAAAAAATATCCAATTCTTCTAATTTTATTTGAGTAGATGGAATACATAATGAGTCGCAAATATCTTTGCATGAAATTAAATGTCCACCATTACCTATAAGAATAATTTTTTCAGGATTCATTTTCAAATTTTTCACCTATTTTAAAACTTTTTCTATATGTATATTTTTTAGAAACCAATTCGCATATTTCATATTCATTTAAACCATTATTTCCAGGCCTTTGAAAAACGAAATCTGTAATGTTAATTGAAGAGCCTTTATTAACATCAATTTTCAAGTAAGCACTTTTTCTTGAAACTATTTTCATATTTTTCTCCGATTCATGAATATCTTTAATTCCATTACCAATAGCCAATTTTATGGCCTTAATATTTTTTATATAGGAAGAAAAATCTTTTAATTCATCTGAACAATGATGATCAGGTCCTTCCATATTTTTATCTAAAGTTATGTGTCTTTCAAATACTTCTGCGCCATAGGCTGCTGCGATATAAGAGCCTAAACCATCTTTAGAATGATCCGAATATCCAATTTTTTTTGTATAGTCTTTTAATTGATTAATAGCCTTAATATTTAAAGAATTGTTTTCAGCGGGATAGGATGATGTACAATGCAACAAAGAAAAATCATTCACTCCATATTCTTTGATCGTATTACATGTTCTTTGAATTTCATGCAATGTAGACATACCTGTTGAGATGATTAGCGGTAACTGAGTTCTACATGCAGATTCAACTAGGGATTTATCAGTAAGATCAGCTGAAGCTATTTTTATAATATCTACTCCAATATCAATTAAATTTTTAAGATCCTCTAATCCGTAGGGAGTTACAACAAAATCTAAATTTATTTTTTTAGTGATATCTCTTAATTTAATAAAATTATCTTTTGTGAGCTCTAAACTCTTTAACATTTGATAATGGCTTCTTTGATCTAAATCATTCAAAAGTTGATATGTGGTTTTAGGGGTATCTTTTCTAGCTAGTTTATCTGCCTGAAAAAATTGAAACTTAACTGCATCTGCTCCAGCTTCTTTTGCTAAAAAAATTAATTTTTCAGCCAAATCAATCTTTCCATTATGATTAACTCCTATTTCAGCGATAACATATGTCATAAATCAACATTAACATTTAGGGGATTGATAGCAATTTATATATATTAAAAAATTTAAAATTTTATTTAAATTTTTTATAATGAATTTAGTAGTTCCAAACCAGATTTTCCGCTTTTCTCGGGATGGAATTGGAAACCTCGAATTCTATCATTTGTTATTCCAGCACATAATCTATTTTCATCCCAATCAAAGGTTTGTGTAACAATAGATGAATCTTGAGGTTCGCAATAGTATTGATGAACATAATACATATCATGAGATAAATTTTGATTGATGAATTTTGTTTTACTCCAACCTAGATGCATTTTTTGAGTTTTCTTTAAGTTCTGATTTTTATTTTTTAAATTCTTCACACTACCTTTTATCAAACCCAAGCCTTTTACACCAGGCGCCTCTTCTGATTCACAAAATAACAATTGCAAACCCAAGCAAATCCCAAGAATATTTCCACCATTTTGATAATGATTTTTTATTTTTTCAGAAAGTTTATTATCAGAAATATATTTCATCGCAGTTCCAAAATGTCCAACTCCTGGAATAATTAATAATGTTTCAATATCTAATGGCTGATTTAGATTATGCTTAATCTGATAACCCAAATAAATAAAAGCGCTTCTTACACTTTTAACATTTCCACAGTTATAGTCTAATATATATGCCTTTTTAGTCATAATTGTCTAACTTTGATACCTTTATTTAATGCATGCTTTCTTATTTGATTAACTGAAAGCTTTTCATAATGTAATACTCCACCAAGAGCCAAGCCACTTAATAAGATATTTTTATTTATCAATTCATCCAAATCCTCTAATTTTCCAAATCCTCCAGAATATGTAATAGGTAATGAAGTTAATGAAGATGCTAACTTTATCAATTCCAGATCAAGTCCTTTAAAAGTTCCTTCTTTAGAAATATTTGTGATAATTATTTCGCCAGCTCCTCTTTGTTCTACTTCAGGCAACCAATTCGATAAAAGAATTTTACTATTATCTCTTCCGCAATTTGTGTAACAATACCATTTATCATTAATATTTTTAACTTGCATTGAAATAGCTATTGATTGACTTCCACAAATAGATGCAGCCTCATTAATAAATCGAGGATTTGATATCGCAGCTGTGTTTATTGAAACCTTATCAGCTCCTATTAAAAGCAATTTTTTTATATGATCTAAACTCCTAATGCCACCAGAAATTGTAATAGGTATAAAAACTTCGTTTGTTATTTGATCAAGAAGATCAAATAAAGGTTCTCTCATATAAAGAGAGGCAACAGGATCAGAAATAAAAATTTCATCAATATTATCTTCCATATATTTTATTGCATATTTCTTACAGTCTCCTAAAGGTCTTAGTCCCTCTAGATTAATTGTTTTAATGAGATTTCCATTTTTTACATCTAGACGTGATATTAGCCTCATTTTATTTTGAATCCCATATTGGATATTTTAGTGAATATTCTGAATCATTAATTTTCTCCCAGATATGTTCAGCTCTCCAAGAATTAACAATCGCATTAAGTTCATCAAGACTAACGTCACAATAGTCGAGCAATGACTTAATATGTCGCTCTGGAAATTCAAGATCATATCTTTTAACTAGTACAATTCCTTCTTCTCTAGTAATTTTCCCATCCCTTATTTCATGAGCAGAATCAGAAGTAGCTCTACCGATACCAAATTTAGCCAACATAAGATAATAATGAAATCCATCTAACTTATCGTCTAGACTTGCATACCTTGAATAAGTACCTTCGCTTCTATCTGGAGCTGGAGAAAAGCCTGTATTCTCAACACAATAATAGAAATTTTCCTGAGGATCCCAAAATTTATAGTAACTCCAAAAATGCACTTCAACTGCGCCATCTGACAGTTCTTTCAATGATGGAGATAAATATGGATTAATATCTGATTTTGAAAAGCCTAAACCATACCAATATTCTGGAGGGAAGCCTGAAAAATAATGCTTATCAATATCAGACAAATCTCTTGTTGGTCTATAAGCATTTTTCATATCTCCACCATATTCAACTTCACCATTTTCCCCATAAAAAACTAACTTTATATTATTTTGTAATGCTACTTTAAGAGGAAAATTATATTGCCCATAAATAAATGGCTGAAAAGGATCACCCATCTCCTTTAGACAATGTGTAGTTAATTTTCTACTAACAATTGGATCCGGAGTACCTAAAATATGAGAAAAACCAGAATCTATAAATGACTGCAGATTTTGCTTTCCAATATTTGAATATCTTAAAGGGGACCATGTTACACAGAGTGGGTTCATACCATATTTATTTTTTAATTGATGTGCAACATAACTTCCATCTTTACCACCGCTACAAGGAATAATACAGTCATAAGAACCATCATTAGAACGATTTAAATCAAGTAACTTTTCTAATTCCTTTTCTCTTTTTTCCCAGTCAATTTGTGTTCTTTTAAATTCGTTAAAATTACAAGCTGAACAAATACCATTTGAATCAAAAGTAATTCTAGGCCGTTGATTAGAAATTGTACATTTTTTGCAAAATTTCACATCTTTTGGAAGGTTGTAGATATTAATTACATCTTTCCTTTTTAGAACAGCCATTTATAAATATTTTTTGATATTTTAGATTAGTAAGAGTCTAAAAATTGTTTTCTATTAATTAATGTCGCTTAAATTAAATATTTGTTTATTAAATCAATAAATATATTTAGAATTTTCAACTGTCTCTCTTTTTTTCATAAGGTGTTTTTGTGAGAGTCTCTTTGATCCAAAATAAGAATAATGACTATCAAATAATGAATCTTTAGATATATTGCATTTATCTTATTCCGAGGCTATTAATTTAGCAATAGTAATATTTTCATTTTTAATATCCATAAAAACTTTATTTCTGTGTATAAATGATATAAACTAAATTATTTTGAACACTTAAACAGCTAATTTTTCTTGATACTATAAAAAGTTATTTTTAGATATAAGGAATATACTAAGTTTGAAATACATAAAAAAATTGAAAATTGGTATCATTGTTCCCTCAAAGGGAAGGCCTCAAGGACTTGAAAAACATATAAATTCATATATAAGTAATGCTGTTAAATCAGAAGATATAAATTTTTATTGTTACTTAGATGAGGATGAAAAAGACCTAGATAAATACAAATTGATTAATGATAAATTTGTTAATTTATCAATTACAAGTGGACCTCCAAATAATTTTTCAAAAGCCATTAATTTAATCGCAATGCAGGCATATAAAGAAAAATGTGATCTAATAATTTTTGGTAATGATGATGTTTTTTGCCAAACCAATAAATGGGATATTGTTTTAAGTAATAATTTTAATTCACTCCCAAAACATAAAATAGGATGCTTTCTTCTTAAGAGTAATTCAAAATGCAAATGGGCATTCCCAGCAGTAACAAGAAGCTGGATAAAAAATGTTGGATGTTTTAGTCCTGGTATTTTTAATTTCTTTTTTCACGATACTTGGATATTTGATATTTCACAAAGATCAAATTGTGTTTATGAAATAGATTCAATAAACCTTTATCATGCTCATAATGAATTTAAATTTGCAGGATTTTTAACCGCAGATAGCACTTACTTTAAAAATAATTTAAATTTATTTTTACGTATACTTAGAAAAGTTTTTGGGAAAAAAAAATTTCCATCTAAGCTAGATTTAGATCAAATTATATTTGACCAAAATAAAAAAGATAGAATAAAAATCTCTAAATTACTTATTAAAAATATGAAAATCTAGAAAATTAAAAAATAAAAATGAGAAAAAATATTAAATTTAATTTATCATTGATAGTACTTTCCTTTCTTGGTTGTCTATCACTCTTTTACTATTTAATATCTAATAAATTTTTAACTTCAGAAATTAAACAAAATTTACTTAATAAAAAAATTTACTTTTCAAAAAAATTTATCAAATCATGCAATGTACCAAAAATAGATCTGATTCCAAATAAATCAATTGCTGTAATTGGTCATGCATATGGCAGTCCAGCAACTAGAAATGAATTTATAAGCGAAAAAATAAACTCTTTTTTGGATAAAAATATATCAAAATTAAATTTAATAATATTCACAGGTGATGTATTTAAAAATCCTTCCAAAGAAAAATGGAATAAATTATTTAAAATGTATGGGGAAAAAGTTGAAATTATCATCGCCCCAGGTAATCATGATGTCGGGTTTGATAATACAAAATTAAGAGAAGAATTTAATTATTCTGATTTTAATAAGATTAATTTCCCCTATTCAATAGTAAGGAATAAGTTAAACATAATAATTGAAGATAGTACATCTACTAATTGGATAATTGGAAAAAATACATACCAACTTATTGATTACAAAGATAAAGTCAAAGAAAATATGATAATAAGACATCATATCCCAGTAAAAGATTTATTATTCTTAGCAAATAGTAAAGATGGTTATGAGAAAAACTTACCAAGTTTAAATAATCTTGCGAAATTAATAAAAGAAAAAACAGTAATATTAGCAGGAGATACTGGTGCTTTTAAGCATTTACCAAGACTACTTTGTACAGAAAAAAACAATGTTAAAATAATAGTTAATGGAATTGGAGATATAAAAGGAGATAAAATTCTAATAATAAATGAAGATAAAATTTATTCCTATAGATTAAATTGATCATAAAAAATTATTTATTAATCAATATTAAAATGATTTAATTTTCTTAATTTTAAATAAATATGAATAAATATATAGGATAATAATAATTGTACAACTCTAATCATTTTAAAAAGTATTAGATATAGAAATCATTGCTAAATTCACTTTTTGGATAAATTTATGAATCAGCTGCCTAATAATTCATTAATTGAAAACTTTTTAAGTCAAAATGAAATAAATTATATTTCCCCATTAAATTTCTTAATTAACTTAATTTTGACAATTTTATTATCATTATTAGTTGCTTATATCTATACAAAATATGGGAAAAATATATCAAATAGAAAGGAATTCTCATCTAACTTTTCTTTCCTAAGTCTAACTACAATGTTAATAATTACTATTGTAAAGAGCTCATTAGCACTCTCACTTGGTTTAGTTGGTGCTTTATCAATAGTTAGATTTAGAACTGCAATAAAAGACCCTGAAGAATTAAATTATCTTTTCCTTTCAATTGCAATTGGTTTAGGTATTGGTGCAAATCAGATTCTTATAACAGTAATTGCAACGTTATTTATTTTACTTTTTACTTTTTTAAGGAGAAAAACTAATTTTAAATCAAAAGAGCAATTTATTAATTTGATAATTACCTTACCAGAAAATTCAAATAATAGTTTTGATGAAATTATTGAAACTATTTCTAAATTTTCAAACTATATAAGTTTAAAAAGATTTAGTAAAGACGGTAATAATATAGAATCTTCATTATATCTAAATATAAAATCATTTTCAGTAATGAACGATTTAAGAAATAATTTAACAAACAATTTCCCTGGCATTATGCTTGATTTTATTGATAATTCTGATTTAGAGTAGGATGTTAATTCATAAAAAAAAAAGATCTAACAATAGGCGTATAAACTACAAGAAATTATTTTTTATATTTAGCTTTTTGAGTTACAGTTTTTTATTGATTACCATCAGTATAAATAAAAATAGTCTTGTAAAAAGAATAGATTCAAATATTCCTTTAGCTACAAAGCAAATTATAAAGAATTCATTCGCATATCAATTTTATCAATCTGGATTTAATCCAAATGTTTTTAATAATATTTTCAAAGCTTTTTTACAAAAAGTAGAACCAATAATATTAGATATTAAATACAAAGAATATGAAAAATTACAGGGAAAACGTAATGAGGCAATTAAAAAAGGTGTTCTAATTACATCAGAAGATGATTATGTTAAAGCTATATTAACTCATGGAAAATTAAAAATAGATGGAAAGATTAGATTAAAAGGAGATTTTGTTGATCATTTATCTAGTAATAAATGGTCTTATAGAGTAAAGCTTAAAGATGATGATACATTTTTAGGTATGCGCAAATTTTCTTTACAGTCTCCAGTTACAAGAAATTATTTATGGGAGTGGGTATTCCATGAACTTTTAAGACATGAAGGGCTACCTAGCCTAAAATATTATTTTAGACCTTTAATTGTTAACGGAAATTATCTAGGTATTTACGCAATTGAAGAACATTTTGATAAAATAATGCTTGAATCAAATGGATTTAAAGAGGCCCCGATTCTAAAATTCTCTGAAAAACTATTTTGGGAAAAGAAACTAAATAATCTTGTACAAGAAAGAAAAGATAGTTATAAAAAATCTTTTAGTACTGCCTTTCAATTAAATAAGATTAGTAATAACAATATACTGAGTGAGAATTTAATAGTAGCAAATCAATTATTAAATGGATTTCAAAATAATCTACTTACGACATCTGAGGTTTTTGATTTAAATCTTTTAGCAAAATATTTTGTAATTGTTGACTTAGTGAATGCAAATCACGCAGCTGCCTGGCATAATGTAAGATTTTATTATGACCCTTTTCAATCAAAATTAGTCCCTATAGGTTTTGATGGAGATACTAATGAATTACCGTTAGAGATGCTTTCCATACAGATGGCAGATGAATTTAGAAGAAATATTTTTAAAGATATTAAATTTACAAAGCTGTATATTCAAAACCTTAAGAGAATATCTGAAAAATCTTACTTAGACAACTTTTTTAAGCTTCGGGAAAAGGATTTTGAAAAAAATAAGAATATCTTATATAAATCATTTCCTGCATTAAACACAAACCCAAAAAATTTATATAAAAATCAAAAAAAAATAACGAATATTTTAAAACCATATAATGGCATTAATGCATTCCTTGAAAGTATAGATTCTAATGAAATAGTTTTAAATATAGCTAATAATCAGTCCTTACCATTACATGTAAGAGCTATCAAATTAAATAATTCGATTATTGAATTAAAGGAAAATACTTTTATTCTAGATAGTACCAAAAATAACGATGCTCCTTTATATAAGAGAATTAAAGTTGAAATAAATAAGTACGATTTTAAAAAATCAAATAACCCATATAGAGTTTTTCTTATTTATAGAATTCATGGTCAAAAAAATGATTTTTCTACAGAAGTAAATTACTTTCATAGATCTAATCCAGAATTTTTATATAAAATGAGAAAAGATGCGATAGATATTCAAAAGGCTTCTTTTTTAGAAATAAACAAACAAGAAAAAAAAATAAATATTAAACCAGGGAATTGGGTTATAAGGAAACCTTTAATTATCCCTCCAAAATATGAGTTAATAGCTAACAAGAAAACAACGCTTTCATTGGAAGATAAAGGTTATCTTTTATCATACGGAAATGTAACCTTTATAGGTAGTGAAAATGATCCTATAAAAATAATCAATAAAAACAAGTCATATGGAAATGGATTTGGAATTATTAATGCAAATAATAAATCATTATTAAAATACGTAGATTTTATAAACATGAGTAATATAAATAGCAAAAGACTTATCTTTACTGGAGGAGTTACTATATATCAATCTGAAATAGATATTCGAAATGTTAATTTCAATAATAGTCTATCTGAAGATTCATTAAATATAGTTAGGAGTATTTTTAATATTGAAAAAATCACCCTTGAAAGCTCTCAATCAGATGCAATTGATATTGATTTCTCTAATGGATATATGAATAATATTAAAATTCGTAATTCAAATAATGATGGTTTAGATATTTCAGGAAGTGAAATTAAAGTAAAAAATATTTATATTGAAAATTCTAAAGATAAGGGAATCAGTATTGGAGAATCTTCAAATATTCAAATTGATTCATTAAAAATAAATGGTAGTTTTGTAGCTATTGCAAATAAAGATGGTTCTAAAGCAAAAATAAATAATCTAGAATTAAAAAATTCAAATTTCGATTTTGCAGGCTTTAATAAAAAAAATGAATATACTGGTTCAATTACTAATATAAATTATAAAGACTTTCCTAATAAAAATTTAAATTATCTACTCGCATATCCTTCCTTTTTAAAAGTAAATAATGTCAAATATGATCCTAACTCAACTAATGATTTTATTTTTAATTTATTATATAAAAACAAATAAATTATGGAATATAAAAACAATTCAATGCGGTATGAGAAAAAATATATAATAAAACAAAATGATAAATTT
>MDSV01011360.1_pt1 | contig 11101 bp, 11 predicted proteins | sample 810851 | NCBI WGS metagenome assembly MDSV01 (sample SAMN05326640, study PRJNA326480) | marine metagenome | isolation source: seawater | place: Atlantic Ocean: North East | collected 2012 | reverse complement strand
TGCTCTCGCACTTGGGTTTTTCGCAGTTAGGGGAATTTGGAGCATAAATAGCTTAGGTTTAACAAAATGGATATTGATGGTATTACTTTCAATGCCTTTAATGCTGCTTGCAATAGGTCCTGCGTTTGTGTTACATGAAATAGGACACAAAATAATAGCCAAAAAATATGGTTGCTGGGCAGAGTTTAGAGCAGATCCAAATGGGTTAAAAAATGGTATTTTATTAGTATTATTTACCGGTTTCTTATTCATGAATCCAGGTGCTGTATATGTGAATGGGTTAGTCCGTAGAAGAGAAAATGGTTATATCGCTATTGCTGGACCATTAACGAATTTGTCATTATTTATTATCGGAATTCCGATGTGGGTAATTATCCTTGGTTTAACAGGTGCTTTTGATGGTAATCATTCTTCAGTACTATTCAGTGGCAATTTAGAAGAAACATATTTTGATGGGTCTTCAATAATTTGGCAATCCATGCTTATCGATGCAGCAACAACATGGTTGTGGGCCAATCTAATTTTGGGATTATTCAACATGTTTCCATTTGGCCCATTAGATGGTGTGAAAGTAAAAGATTGGAATGAGCAAGTGTTCTATCTTGTATTCCTAATATTCTTAATTCCTGTACTTGGTATGTTCCTTGGATTCTGGTCTCCAACAGATCTTTTACAAGATATAGTAACAAAAACATTCTAACTATTCATATTGAATGGTATTTTATGCAAAATGAGTAGGTTGCAATTAAATGAAGTACTGAAAGCAATTTCACAAGTAAGCATTTCTAATTGGCTGCTCATCTAAGTGGAAGAATGAGTAAGTTGCCCACCAAGTTATCGTATCTAATGCATCAACCAAGTTACTTGTACCACTCCTCTCTTCACCGTAATCCTTGCCAGTTGTATCCATCCAATCAATCATCTCATCGACCGTATCACAAGTTTGGTGATAACACCAATAACCATCAACAAGGCCACCGAACCCCATAGTTACAGTTCCTAAATTATCTTGGAATGTAGCATGGTCAGACCTTGCTGTAGTATCTTCGTAAACAATAATTTCAGGGCGGTCTTTTGCTAACCAATCATCAACCTTCCAAGTGGAAGCATCATATCCTTCCCCGAGTAGTGGCGCCATTTGTTCTTCAACACCAATAGCATCTGAACCGATCCACATTGCAAGGCCAACCATCCCGGGTTGATTCATTACATCATGGTCAAGACTTGGGCCGATGTAAACCCTCATTGGCCATACCTCTGAATCCTTAGGATAACCATCGGGATCAATTGCAGGCTCAGGATCACAATTACCAGTACCGCCACCATGACCATTGCCACAAGGAGCACCACCTCCACCAGGCCAGTTAACACCCGCCATGTCTAGATTAACATAATTGGTAACCTCAACATTTGGATTATCTTCTTTAACCCAATAATCAGTCCAAAAATCACTTCCCCTTTTACCACCTTCTTCACCAGACCACAAACAAAACACCATTGTATTACGTGTACTATATGCAGCCATTGCCTCAGCTACAGTCAATACCATACTAGTTCCAGCAGTATTATCATATGCTCCAACACGAGTTCCATAAGTTCTACCAAACAGATGCGGATCGAGCATACCACCATTCACTGGAGGTGCAATATCAAAGTGAGCACCGAAAACCATCCACTTATCAGGGTCAACTTCTCCAAATCGATATCCACAGACATTGTATGCTTCCGGATTCTGTGCCCCAGTCATCAAAGAATCATAGACGAAACGCTGCACTATAACCTCCAACCCAAAACCTTCCATTGTCGAAATCAAATATTGCGCAGCATCTTCGTAAGCCAAATTACCCTGACCGGCCCACCTATCTAAATATCCCACAGCACCATCAGCAGGATCATCGAGATCAGGTGTTTCATCAGACATTATGTTGATGTAATTGAATACAGTTCTTCCATCAACCAAACCCATCGAATGTCTACCTCCTTCTGATTCACTAAACGCCGCCGCCATTTGACGCTTAACAGATAATTTTACCACCGCTACCGAATCAGTACTAGAATTAGAATAATCTATGGTGTCTAATGAATTGTTTACACCATCTACTCTCATAATTGCAGGATTATCTTCAGCATCATATCCTCTTCTATCAAACCAGGTTTTCCACGACTCATCAGTTGAACGAACAGGCCACACATCCCTACCATATTCGCCCAATAGGACAACAGCAGTATCAGTTCTTGGTGGAGCTAAAATACTGAGTTGAACAGACTCACCAGTCTTAAGATCTACAACTGTAGAGTTTTGCACGAAACCACTATCTTCATTGAATATTAAATAAGGGATGTATGCTGATAAGTCAGCTTTCGCTGTTATTGTTACACCCTGAAAAACCCCACCGGAGAGCGTTTGAGGGGTTATCACAACATCCTTTTCAGAATTTATTCCAATTTGTTCAGTTTCACCAAAACATCCAGAGAACGCCGCGCTAAACATAACTAAAACAAGAAACAACGCTCTTGTAGGTCCCCGCCCGGCCATATCACAGCCTAACAACGGCCATTTCTCAAACCATCGGTCTAATGATGAATCCAGATACAATTGTTTTATGTACTACCAAAGACAATAATATAATGATAATATGATAGTTGTAACAACTAAAGTTTATTGTTTGAAGAGAGAAAAAAAACCAATAAAGCGCAACCAGTACATTTGGGCGAATTCATTGATTATTAACGATCTAGATGATAAATGCCCAGTTATTGAAGGATAATCACTCTTCTTCAGAACTATTGTCAAGATATATCTTATCTTCATTTTCAACTTTATTTTCATTAATCAAACTAATAGAAACACCAATTAAACCAATTACAGAAACAACAATCAATATCGAAATTAGTTGCTTGTTGTTATCTTCAGAATCACTAGATGCAACAATTTCATCTTCATCACAACCAGATCCAAAACAATCCCCTATGTCGGGAAGATTGGATTCACTATGGTCATCTATACCGACAAAAATTGTATTTATCCAAAAATCAGTATGACTCCCATTAACCATTTTTTCAACTTGATAGTCATATATCCCAGTGCCATTACTACCATTAAAGTAGAATATATCAGATTCGACACACTCTGAATTCAGTAATGTACCATTTTCATCATACTGACAATCATAAACCATCCAAGGAGAGAAATAATCTACACTTTCATTGAAGACACCATCGCCGTTTATGTCAATACCAACCCTCATTGTTGAATTATTGGTGCTGTCTCCAACTTTGAATTTCACACCATCCCCGGCGACAAAACCAGCAGTCTCCAAGATATCTGCAGGAGCGGGGCCATCATCTTTCAATATAGACATCATAACATTCGGAGTGTGTGCTTGAACCATCATAAATGGCGACAGCAACACCATCAATACAAACATCACTCTTATTCGCAAATCATACCCTCCCGTTGTATGATTCCAAACTATCATCACATAAAGTCAAAACGGACAATATATTGGCCAAACCATGCGGGGCAAGGAAATAGCGTTGGCTTTCTTCCTAGTTTTATTAATGGTCTCGAGTGCCATGTATATTTTCGCAGATGGTGAAGAAATCAAACCCACTTCAAAATCTCCAGTATTTGATAGCGAAGACCCCCTTTTCCAACACGAAGGCCATGACCATTCAAACGCATCACATCACATGGTTGGGACTGATAATTTTGAACAGTTAGATTTCAATCCCTTAACCACAAACGGCAATGCCGAAGTTCAAGTTTCATCAACCCCAGATGGTGAGACCTATGCTTACTTAGCTGGATGGAATGACATGCATATTGTTGATGTAACAGACCCTGAAAATACAATAGTAACTGGGAAATACACCGACCCAAATACACAAGTGTTAGATGTCAAATACATCGAATACAATGGTAGAGAATATATTGTACAGCAGAATCAATTAATCGATCCAGGATATGCTGATCCAAACGTTGGTGAGTGGAGTGACCCAGCCCAGGTTTCTGTTACGCTAATCGATGTAACAGACAAAGAAAATCCAACCTGGGTAGATTCATGGTATGATGTTGACCACCCAAGTGGGCCACACAATCTTTACACCCATATGATTGATGGTGAATGGTATCTGTTTGTTGCCAATCCAGACTATGAAAACTGTAATGATGCAATCGATGAAGCATGCGGCGGAGTAACTATTGCACATCTGAATCTCGATGGTTCTGCTGCAAGAAATATCCCAGGTGTTCCAGGTTCTGGTTTAGGTCATACAATCATCAAAGTCGGCGAGTATGAAGTTGCTTGGGAGCACACTAGAGGGGGCTGGATATACATTCATGATATGACAGTCCAATTATGGCCTGGAGACGATCCAACAGATCCAAGATATGGGCGTACATTCATCTATGGAAGCTATTGGGAAGCAGGCCTTAGAATTGGCGATGTTACTGATGTACCTCATCCAGTAAATTCACCAGAAGAATACGCAGTACACGCAACATTGTGTAAAACCGGACAAGGAAATCCAGTTCAATGTAGGTGGAGGGCTGAAGAAGTCGGTTTGTGGATGGACTTCCTCGATTTAGATGAAGATGGACAACCGGATAGCGGGACTACTGGAAACGAAAACGGCGGCAGAGTCTCATATATCCACTATGCAGAACCATTCCCAAACATGCTTGATCTATCACATTTAGGCTATTCAGATGAACCAGTTCATATCACGACTGCTGCAGTTGAAGTGTTGTCAACTTCAGTTGGTACGGGAATAATTTACCTCCTAGACACTACAGATTATACATATTATGATGGGCAGCTAAGATTCCAACCTAAACTAATCAGAGACTGGGAAATTCCATGGGCAGAAGACCATTGTTATGGCGCAGATTGTGAGATAAACCCAGATCCAGATGAATGGTTATTATTTTCTCCACACAATTTGGACAGTGCCTATTTTGTTACTGATGAAACAACCGACCAAAGCCACGGGGGAGGTTGGGATGGCCGATTGTATATATCTCACTACCATGCAGGATTATGGGTATTAGATATCGAAACTTTAGTCTCTCCAACAGATCCTGATGATAAGTTTGGAACTTATGCAGAAGCAACAGTAGGATGGTTCCTGCCCCATGGTGATGATGGGGTTGTTTTAGAATCAGATTTCTATGAATTTTCATGGGTACCTTTCTTGTGGGCAGTAGAACACCATAACGGAATTACTTATGCGTCATGTATTTCAACAGGTCTTTATGTAGTCCAACTAGATATTGATATACCATATTTAGGAACTAATGTGTGAGGTATTAAGATGAAAAAAGGCATGATTACATCAATAATATGTTTAATGTTTATTTTACCAGGCTGTATTAATTCCGAAAACGAAACAGAAAACATCTTCCATGGCGATATTATTTCAGACCCTAGGCCAATATCGGATTTTACCTTACTAACAAGTGATAATACAAGTTTTGATTTCAAACTTGAAACTGGGGGGAAAGTTACAGTAATCGCCTTTTTATTCACTAATTGTTACGATATTTGCCCGGTTGTAACATATAATTTAAGAGCAATCCATGAAACATTGAACCAAACCCAATTAGATAAAATAGAATTCTTAACAATAACAGTAGATCCATGGAGAGATAACATAACAGTCTTAGAAGAATGGAAACAGTCTACAAAATCAAATTGGACGCACCTTACTGTTTCAGACAGCACACAATCATCCAATGAAATGTCAACATTATCCCAAGTATGGAATGATTTTGACGTTGGGTTCAAAATAGAGGAGAATACAACCGAATCAAATACATCTGCCAGACACCACCCCTCATCATATGATTACAATATAGCGCATTCAACCGGTACTGTTCTAGTGGACCACAAAGGAAACCAGAGAATTTGGTGGGGAGACTATGATTGGTTAATCGATCTTGTTAAAGAAGATATACTGAACTTGGTAGCCGAAGCTGAAAACGACAAATAACCAATTTCCGGTTTCAAGAAACCAATTTCCTATATTGGGCTAAGCATTAAGAGGGGTTAACTTCGGGATTTAATCATGGCAACGGTTCGTTTGGACCAAAAAGCGCGCGCTTTGATAAGGGCCATCCCAGACTCTTATCATTCAGCACTTGCCAACTTTTTCGGTAACGGTCCAAAAGACATAGAACTTGCCAGAAAACAACATAGAGGCTACAAATCTGCATTAGAATCCACTGGTATTGAAGTAGTAATGCTCGATGCAGACCATAACCATCCCGATTGCCTATTCGTTGAAGATCAAGCCGTAATCATCGATGGCCATGTACTTCTTCCAGTCCCCGGCCATCCATCAAGGGTAAATGAACAACCACCAATAGCCGATTTTTTGGTTAGCGAAATGGGGGGCGCTCAGATTTGCAGAATGAGTGGTGATGCTAGAATGGATGGAGGAGATATCCTTCGACTAGGTGATATATTCTTCGTTGGGCGTTCCACAAGGACTAACGATTTAGGGATTGAAGAGTTAAGGGATTTACTATCTCATTTAGGTCATGAGTTAAGAGTGATTGACATTCCAGAACATGCATTACATCTCACAAGCATAGCCTCAACACCAACAGATAATATCATACTAGCCCCAGAAGGTTATCTTCCAAAAGATTCATTCGGAGAGCTACCTGAAGGAAGCCAAGTTATTTGGATGCCCGAAGAAGAAACCTATGGTTGTAATACAATTGGATTACCTGGCGGAAGGGTGTTGATCCCAGAAGGATATCCAGCTGTACAAAAGAAGTTAGAAGAATTAGGACTTGAAACAATCATCCTTAATTTCAGCGAAATAAAAGCTGCTGACGGATCCTTAACTTGCTGTTCATTATTCTACTAAACAAGAACAATAGCTAACCAACTATTGATTGCTGATTCAAAATCATCATTACTCCTACATTCAACACGACCATTTTCAAAACAACCATGATCGAGTAAATCATCGATAATCAAATACTCATTCTTTCCACTTAATTGCAGAGTTATCTCATGATTTGTGTATAACCCTATTTCAAATTTTAAATTCAAATCATACTTCATCAAATCAACAAACTTTTCAGAAAAAATAAATGAACAAAAATCCTTTACGCTCAAAAAAGAACACAACATAGAAAGCGTACCTAGCAACATTTTCTGGTTATTAGATAAAGACTCAACCCCTACATCATCCATTGATTTTATTACCATAGTAATTATCGGTAATCCATCATTTACCAAGGCAAATCAACACCATCAAATTGAACAAATCTCCCTGAATCATCAAGCCTGTGATTAGAAATTAACTTCAACATACCTTCTACACTATCAGATAACTCAACAGGAGCATGCTCACCACCCATTCTTGTTTTTACCCAACCAGGGTGAAGTATTAGAAAAGAAATATTATGTTCAAAGGATTCTTTCTTCATTGCCACACTAAACATGTTTAGCGCAGTTTTTGACGCCCTATATGCATATGAACGGCCAGAATGACAATCATCTATTGACCCCATTAGACTACTAATCATAGCTACAGTAGTTAGAGAGCTATGACTCATTTTACCATACAATTCCCGAACCATTCTAACAGGTCCAACCGAATTTATGTCTAATACTTGTAAAACCCATTCATCATCAATTTCACTAATATTGCGCCACCGTCCATCAGGCACCCCTGCATTATTAATTAATAAATCAACATTTCCAACTACCTTATCACAAAAACCCTTGACAGATTTGTTATTAGTAACATCGAGTGGTAAACAAACTAGATTTTTATCATCAATCAACTCTAATCGATGTTTATCTGAACGATATCCCGCATAGACTTTCCATCCATCTTCTAACAATCTAACAACAAATTCAGAACCAATACCCCTACTTGCTCCAGTTACTACAACGGTTCGCATATTTACTCCTCAAAATATGAAGCAGCACTCAAGCCTGACAATCGCGACAAACCCCTTTCCAAATTAACTCCACTCCATTGATCTCAAAACCAGATTTTTCTGGTACTAAATCTTCCATATTATTTGGCAACTCAATATCACTAATCTTATTACAAACAGAACAAACTAAATGTGCGTGTGGGGAAGTTAAAGGATCGTAACGAGTTTCATTATCATTGTCAACAGTTCTCAAAATACCATCTTCAACCATTGAAGCAAGTTGTCGATATACAGTTGCAATACCAATCCCGGTTTCTTTCAAATCATAATAAACATCTTTTGCTGTAGGATGGTCTACCCTATGGATAATTGCATTATGCACTAAACGGCGTTGCTTAGTAATGCGCCGAAGCCTGTTATTTGACATCTTGATTCACTTCATCACAATCATTCGAGGTCGAATCTATCAGCATTCATTACCTTAGTCCATGCAGCAATGAAATCAGATTTGAACTTCTCCTGATTATCATCTTGAGCATATACTTCAGCAATCGCTCTTAATTGCGAATTACTTCCAAACACCAAATCTGTTCTCGATGCCCTTCTCAAAACTTCACCAGTAGAACGGTCCATTCCATCGTATGAGTTACTACCAGTTGGCTTCCACTTTACTCCCATGTCTAACAAGGTCGTGAAGTAATCATTCGACAAGTTATTGTTATCGCTAGAGAACAATCCTCTATCATCAGAGCTTACACCTAGGGTCCTTAGGCCACCAACTAGTACAGTCATTTCAGGAGCGGTTAGGCCTAGCAATTGGGCTTTGTCTAACATCATTTCTTCAGGAGTTACTGCATAGTTTGTTTTCAAGAAGTTTCTGAACCCATCAGCCAATGGCTCCATAACACTGAATGATGCACCATCAGTTTGTTCTTCAGTAGCATCCCCTCTTCCCGGGTGGAAAGTAACATCTTTACCACTAGCCATTTCAATACCTACATTGCCAGCTAGAACAATAACGTCAGCAAGAGATGCGCCATTATTTCCCGCAATCGTTGACAGTGTTGAAAGTACTTTACTCAACTGTTGTGGTTTATTGGCTTCCCAGTCTTTCTGAGGGGAGAGTCTAATTCTAGCGCCATTTGCTCCACCCCTCATATCAGATCCTCTGAATGTTGATGCACTTGCCCAAGCAGTTTCCACCATTTCAGTAATAGAAAGGCCAGAACTCTTGATTGCTTCTTTAACTGCTCCAATATCATAACTCCTTGAACCAAGAGATACAGGGTCTTGCCAAATTAAATCCTCATCAGGAACATCTGGGCCGAGGTATCTTACCTTAGGCCCCATATCTCTGTGGAGTAGTTTGAACCAAGCTCTCGAGAAAGCGTCGCCAAATTGGTCAGGGTTTTCATGGAATCGCTTTGAGATTTTTCTGTATTCAGGGTCTCTAATCATTGCCATATCTGCTGTTGTCATCATGGTTGGAACCTTGATAGAAGCATCTTCAGGGTCAGGGGCCATATCTTCAGCATCAGGATTTCCTGGAGTCCATTGATGTGCACCAGCCGGACTCTTGGTCAGAACCCAATCATCTTCATACTTGAATAACATATCAAAATATCCATTATCCCACTCTGTTGGGTTTGGTGTCCATGCACCTTCGATTCCACTAGTGATAGTATCTCTTCCAACTCCACTTCCGTAATCACTACTCCAACCGAATCCTTGTTCATCCAATCCCGCACCTTCGGGTTCTGGACCCTTATGATCTTCTGGCCCGGCGCCGTGTGCCTTTCCAAAGGTGTGGCCACCCGCAGTTAGAGCAACAGTTTCTTCATCATTCATTGCCATTCTAGAGAAAGTTTCTCTAATGTCTTGAGCACTTAAAAGAGGGTCTGGATTAGCATTTGGTCCTTGTGGGTTAACATAGATTAGACCCATTTGAACTGCTGCCAAGGGGTTTTGCAAATCTTGCCTAGTATCGCCATATCTGTTATCGCCAAGCCATTCATCTTCAGCACCCCAGTAGATATCTTCTTCCGGATGCCAAATATCTGGACGACCTCCACCGAAACCAAACACAGGTCCACCCATAGATTCTATTGCAATATTACCAGTTAAAATCAATAAATCGGCCCAACTTATGGCATTACCATACTTCTGCTTAATAGGCCAAAGCAATCTTCTAGCCTTGTCTAAATTTCCATTGTCAGGCCAACTGTTCAATGGAGCAAATCTTTGCGCTCCAGTACCGCCGCCGCCACGGCCGTCACCGGTTCGGTAAGTGCCAGCAGCGTGCCACGTCATTCTAATGAAAAAGCCACCATAGTGTCCATAATCAGCAGGCCACCAATCTTGACTGTCAGTCATTAGTGCGTGCAAATCCTTTTTCAACGCTTGATAATCTAGGGTTTTGAACTCTTTACGATAATCAAAACCTTCACCCATTGGATTAGACTTCTTATCATGTTGATGCAAAATCGTGAGGTCTAGTTGTTTAGGCCACCAATCCCTATTTGCCATTCCGTAGTTTGTGTTAGTCATCGATCCATGCATTACAGGGCATTTCACATCTTTACCGGTCTTACCGTATCCTTCCATATTAAATCTAATTCAAGGAGATTGATAAATTTAATGATATTGGTTATCAATAACAAATCACCATTCTACGGCAAAATCATCACCAATAGATGATGTTGGTGCGTCTAGAACTTCTTTCATAATTTTCTCGACAGGCTGTTCAATAACTTCATCTTCAACCTCAATTCCCACATCAATTATTTTTTTAGTTGCCTTTATTGGCTTTACAGTTATACTCCCAGTTTGATTTTCTGAAGAGTAACGTTCTTGATATATTATTTTTTTATACTCACTAATTTTTTGTTTAGTGGGCTCATTTTGTTGGAATTTGTCTTCACCAATTTTCATTTCAGCAAAATTATGTTCCAATATTTTTTCTAATTCTGGAATAGACTCATCGTTTGCCATGATGTGACATATAATTATCACACAAGAAATCTTTGCTTTATTGAGTAATTCCAAGACAGACCTTGATGAAGTATCAATAACAGGCGGAATCATGCGAGTGGGCATCGTTGTCAATCCAGATGCTGGGTTGGGCGGTAGGTTGGGATTCAAAGGCAGTGATGGCCGGGCAAAAGAAGCCAGGGACGCCGGAGCGGAAGATAGAGC
>MDSV01204041.1_pt1 | contig 11102 bp, 12 predicted proteins | sample 810851 | NCBI WGS metagenome assembly MDSV01 (sample SAMN05326640, study PRJNA326480) | marine metagenome | isolation source: seawater | place: Atlantic Ocean: North East | collected 2012 | reverse complement strand
TATATAGATTTAAAAAATAATATGGATGCATATGCCTCTGCAGCTAATTATCTTAATAAAATAGGGTGGAAATCTAATCAACCTTGTTTTTATAAAGTAGATTTAGATAATAAGATACCTAGTAAATATTTAAATGTTTCTGCTAAAAAAATTATTAATAAAAGAAAATTTGGGTATTTTAAGAAATATATTAAAAACTCTGATTCATTAAATGTAAAAGATAATATGTTATCTGGAATTATTACACCTGATAAAGATATAATTCCTGATTCTGAGAATTTAAAACCAGCTTATATAGTTTTTAATAATTATGAAAAAATATTAAAATGGAATAGGTCTTTAAGATTTGGTCTAGCTGTTTGTACGTTAAAAAATAAATTTAAAGATGAATTATAAAAAATTTTTATATTTTATTATATTTTTTATTATAACTAATTGTACACCCGATACATTAGTTAAAGAAAATAATAATTTGTCATTTCAAAATATCTATATTAATAATGGATTTGCTTTAATATATGACGACTTACTGTATAAAAATGATATTGTCTCAAAAAAAATTAACCCAAGAAGTCTGATAATTTTTCAAAAAAATCTTAAAGCAGATACCTCTGTTAAAATTACCAATATTTTAAACCAAAGATCATTAATTGCAAAAGTTGGGAAAAAATCTATCTACCCATCATTTAATAATTCTGTTGTTTCAGAGAGAATAGCAAAAGAGTTAGATTTAGATAGAAATCAACCATATATCAAAATTGTTTCTATACCTAAAAATTCTATGTTTGTAGCAAAAAAAGCAAAAACTTTTGATGAAGAAAAACAAGTTGCTGATAAAGCTCCAGTTGATACCATAAGTATTAATAATTTAAAAAAGAAAAAAAAAATATCAAATAAAGCAATTAAAAATAATTTTTCATATAATTTAAAAATAGCTGATTTTTATTTTAAAAAAACTGCTTTAATAATGATTGATAGAATCAAAGATGAAACTAATATTAAAAACCCAAAAATACGCAAAATGTCTGTTAATAAATACAGGGTATATTTAGGTCCTTTTGATAACATTAATTCACTACAGAATTCATTTAATGATATAAGAATATTAAATTTTGAAAATATTGAATATATAAAAAATGATTAAATTTAAGTTTTTATTATTTATACTGACTTTATTACTATCTGGCATTAAAGCTAGTGCTGAACTTAATATTAAAGCAAGAACAGCAATACTTCAGGATTTTTTATCTGGAGAAATTTTATATGAAAAGGAACCTGATAAATCAATTTATCCAGCGTCAATGACAAAAATAATGACTGCCATTATAGCTTTTGATTTAATCAAAACGGGTGAGTTAAAACTTGATGATAAATTTATTGTTTCTGAAAAAGCCTGGCGACTTTCTACATCTGGTTACTCATCTATGTTTATTATGGTTGGTGATGAAGTTACTGTAGAAAATCTTTTAAGAGGTATAATTGTAGCCTCAGGAAATGATGCATGTATTGCACTGGCAGAAGGTATAGCTGGTACAGAAGAAGAATTTGCAATCATAATGACTTCTAAAGCTAAAGAATTAGGTATGGAAAATACCAATTTTACAAATTCATCTGGAATAAATGACCCTGATAATTATTCTACAGTCAAAGATATATTAATTATGTCCAATTATTTAATTAAAAATTTTCCTGAGTATTATAAATATTTTTCTGAGACTGAGTTTACTTGGGACAGAACTGGCGGAGATCCTATTACTCAAGGAAATAGAAACCCATTATTATACAAAAATCTTGGAGCAGATGGAATTAAAACAGGATACCTTGCAGTTGAAAAATATTCATTGGCATCATCAATAAACAGAAATGGTAGAAGATTAATAGCTGTTGGTAGTGGATTTAAAAGTAAAAACTCACGATCAAAAGAAAGTGCTAAATTATTAACTTGGGGAATTACAAATTTTGATTTAATTGAAATAGCAAAACCTAACACTCCAATAGAAACAGCACAAGTATGGCATGGTAAAAAATCCACTGTAGGAGCTTATGTTAAAGAAGGAATTTATAAAACGTTACCCAAAACAAGAAAAAAATATTTAAAAGTAGCAATGAACTATTCAGGTCCAATAGAAGCTCCAATAAAAAAAGATCAAATTATTGGCAAACTAGTTGTTTCTTATAAAGATGATGTAATTAATGAATATGATCTACTAGCACATGAAAATGTTAAAAGGTTAAATGTTTTTTCTCGATTATTAAAGTCTATAAATTTCCTGATTTGGGGTGATGTCTAAAAAACCCATCATAGTATTTGAAGGTATAGAGGGATCGGGTAAATCGTTCCATTTAAATAATGTAGCAAAGTATTTAATAAAAAATAAAAAAAAATTTATAAGAATTAGAGAACCTGGAGGAAGCTTAAATTCAGAAAAAATTAGAAAAATTATACTTAGCAATAAATCATCGTTTAATATTAAGACTGATTTACTATTATACTTAGCGGCAAGAAGTGAAAATATAGAATTAATAAAAAAAAATTATAAAAAAAAAATAATTTTAATTGATAGATTTATCGACTCTACTGTAGCTTATCAACACTATGGTATGGGATTAAATCTTAAGATAATAAATATGATTAATGATTTTTTATTAAATAATATTAAAATAGATTTTACATTTTTAAATATAGTAAATGATAAAAATATGCTTTCAAGATTATCAAAAAGAAGGAGCTTAAATAGATATGATAGGTTTAAAAAAGAATTTTATAAAAAAGTGCAAAATGGATTTATTTCTATTTATAAAAAAAATAAAAAAAAATATATGCAAATTGATTCTAATTTAGACATAAATAATAATAAAAAAATAATAATTTCTAAAATAAATAAATTAACTTAAGAATATAATGAATTCATCTGAGCAAACAAAATTATATGGATTAGATAAATATTTTAATGAAATAACTACATTATACGATCTAAATAAAATGCCAAACAAAATACTTCTCAGTGGTAAAAAGGGGTCAGGTAAATTGACTCTTGCTTATCATATAATAAATTATTTTTTTTCAAAAATTGAAGATAAAAAATATGATTTAAAAAATTTTAAAATTAATATTGAAAATAAATCTTATAAATTAGTAAAAAATAATTCTCATCCTAATTTTTACTTAATTGATCTCCTTGAAGAAAAAAAAAATATAGAAATTAATCAAATCAGAGAGATGATTAATTACACAAATAAATCATCCTTTAACAATAAACCAAGATTTATTTTAATTAATAATATTGAAAATTTAAATAAAAACTCAGCCAATGCACTATTAAAAATTACTGAAGAACCCAATTTAAATGTTTTTTTTATATTAGTTCACGATAACTCTAAATTTATTCAGTCAACTTTGAAATCAAGATGCTTAACGTTTAAAATAAATTTATCTTTTAAAGAAAACATAAATATTACTAATTTTATTATAGGCGATAACTTAATTAATTTGCTTAATCTGGAATTAATAAACTATTATTATACTGCAGGTGATTTTATTAATTTAATTGAATTTTCAAAACAAAAGAAAATTGATCTGACTAGCCTTTCGCTAAATAAATTTTTAACTATATTAATTGATAATAATTATTACAAAAAAAATAAATATGTAAAAGAATTGATTATTGATTTCATTGAGTTATATTTTCTAAAAATTTATAAATCATCTTCTACTAAAGATAACATTTTAAATTTTTATTATAATTTTATTAAGAAGATAAGTAATTCAAAAAAGTATAATTTAGATGAAGAAAGTTTATTCATGGAATTTAAATCAAAACTATTAAATGCATAAAAATTATTACATCACAACGCCTATATACTATCCTTCAGCTAAACCACATATGGGCCACGCGTATTCTAGTATAATGGCTGATTTTTTAGCCAGGTTTAAACGTATAGATGGTTATAAGGTCCATTTTTTAACTGGCACCGATGAACACGGATTAAAAATTCAACGAGCTGCTGAAAAAAATAATATGGATCCACAAAAATTTTGTGATGATATTAGTAAAACTTTTAGGAATTTATCTGACTTGTTAAATTTATCTAACACTGATTTTATAAGAACAACAGAAGAAAGACATAAAATATCTGTTAATTACCTTTGGCAAGAATTAGAAAAAAATGGAGATATTTACTTATCTAAATATTCCGGTTGGTATTCTGTGTCTGATGAAGCGTTTTACAATGATGATGAAGTTTCGGATTTAAACAATAATAAAATTGCCACTTCTTCAGGATCTACAGTTGAATGGATTGAAGAGGAATCATATTTTTTTAAACTTTCTAAATGGCAAGATAAACTTTTAAAATATATTGAACTGAATCCTGATTTTATTGCACCTAAATCAAGAAAAAATGAAGTAATTAGTTTTATTAAAAGTGGTTTAAAAGATCTATCAATTAGTAGAAAATCTTTTTCTTGGGGTATTGGTGTTCCAACTAACTCAAATCATGTTATTTATGTTTGGCTAGATGCGTTAACTAATTATATTAGTGCTCTAAATTTTCCTGATACCAAAAATAATTTATATCAAAATTTTTGGCCAGCATCTGTTCATCTTATAGGTAAGGATATATTGAGATTTCATGCAGTTTATTGGCCTGCTTTTTTAATGTCAGCAAATATTCCTCTACCACTAAAAATTTATGGTCATGGTTGGATACTTTCAGGAGATGAAAAAATGTCAAAATCTAAAGGTAATATATTAGACCCTTTAGAAATTATTAATACATATGGTTTAGATGCTTTAAGATATTATCTCATTAAAGAAGTTTCTTTTGGAAATGACGGAAACATTTCTGAAAATAGACTTATCGACTGTATTAATAGTGATTTGGCTAATAATTACGGTAATTTATGTCAAAGAGTAACAGCATTTGTTGAAAAAAACTGTGAATCTAAAATACCAAATAATTTTGAATTTAAAGAGGATGATTTAAATATATTAAATATTTTCTCAAACAATATAAACAAAATAAGAAATGAAATCGATAATTTAAATATTAATTTTTATACTGAATTTATCGTAAAAACTCTTTTTGATGCAAATAAATATTTTAACGATCAAGAACCATGGAAAAAAAAAGATGATACCAAAAGATTAAACACAATCATATATACTTCCTTAGAAATAATTAGAAAAATATCATTTATGCTATTTCCAATAATTCCTAATTCTGCAAAAAAAGCACTTAAAATTTTTAATTTAAAGGAAATAGATATTGATTTTTCAACAATTAATAAACATGATTATTTAAAAAGTGGAAACTCAATCAATAAAATTGATATACTTTTTAAAAAAATAGAAAAAATAGATGATTGATTCACATTGTCATTTAGATCACGACCCTTTGTTTGAAAATATAGAAGAGATTATTTCAAGATCAAAAAATATAGGAATTTCTAAATTATTAACAATATGTACAACTTTTAACAGTTTTAAAAAAATTAAAGAAATAGTTAAAAAAGATGAGATGATCTTTGGTACATATGGCATTCATCCTCACGAAACTGAAAATAATTATGTAAATAAAGATCTTATCATTGATAATATTATAAATAATATAAAAATAATAGGTGTCGGTGAGACAGGCTTGGATTTTTATTATAATCATAGCAATAAAGATTCACAAATTAAAAGCTTTGTTGAACATATAGAAGCTTCTATAGAATTAAAAATACCTTTAATTGTGCATTCAAGAAGTGCTGAAAAAGAAACCTATGATATTTTAAGCAAATATAAAAATAATAATATTAAAATATTGATGCATTGTTTTACTGGATCTTTAGAATTTTCAAAAAAATTATTATCAATAAACGCTTACTTTTCGGCTAGTGGAATTATAACATTTAAAAATAGTAATGACTTACAGGATACTTTTAAATTTATACCATCAGAAAAACTATTAATTGAAACAGATAGTCCATATTTAGCTCCAATACCAATGCGTGGTAAAAAAAATGAACCAAGTTATTTAAAATATACTTTAGACAAATTGGCTTCAATAAAAAAATTAGACTCAAATATTATTGATAAAATTACAACTCAAAATTTCAATTCACTTTTTTTTGATAAATAAATGAAAATTAAATTTATTCTATTAGGAACAGGAAGTTCTATGGGTGTGCCCCGTCCCGACGGATATTTTGGAAATTGTAATTCAAAAAATAAGAAAAATTATCGTACTAGATGTTCTGCTTTAATTTCATGTAATGGCTCAAATACATTAATTGATACAAGTCCTGATTTAAGGTATCAGCTCTTAAAACAAAAAATTACTAGCATTGATAGAGTTCTATACACTCACATGCATGCTGATCAAACTCATGGAATAAATGATCTAAGAATTTTTTATTTAAAAAGGAAAAAAAAAATTCCAGTACATGCAGATAAACAGACATCTTCATATCTCAAAAAAAATTTTACATACTGCTTTAAAAAATCATACGATTATCCACCAATACTTAAACTAATTAATTTAAAAAAAAAATTTTCTTTAGATAATAAACCAAATAAAATTGAGATTAGATCAGTTCCTGTTCAACATGGAATTATTAAATGTATGTCTTATATTATTAATGACAAATTGGCTTATGCAAGCGATGTAAATAAAATTTATAAAAATGATATTAAATATTTTATGAATTTAAAATATTTAATAATAGACTGTCTTAGAATTAAATCTCATCCATCACATTTTAATTTGGATGATGTTTTAAAATTGACGTCTATCATAAAACCACAAAAAACTATTTTTACAAATTTGCATTCTGATTTAGATTATAATTATTTATTGAAAAATCTTCCTAAGAATGTAATACCTGGTTATGATGGTTTAACATTGATTATTTAATATGAAAAAAAATTTAATAATTATTACTGGTGGAGCGGGTTTTGTAGGAACAAATCTTATTAATCTTTTATTATTAAAAACAAAATTTAATATTATAAGTTTAGATAACTATTCATCAGGCTCAAAAAAAAATCATATTAATAGTAAAAGAGTTAAATATATTGAAGGTAATACTAAAAATATTTTTAATTTATTAAAAAAACCAAAACAAATAAATTCTATTTTTCATTTTGGTGAATTTGCAAGAATCTATCAAAGTTTTATTAATATGAATGATTGCATCGACTCAAATTCAGTTGGCACAAATGCTGTATTTAATTACTGTTTAAAAAATAAAATTAAATTAATATATTCTGCTACATCAGCTACTTTAGGAAATAATGGAAATGATAAGAATTTATCTCCTTATGCTTTTACAAAATCAAAAAATTTAGAATTATTAGAAAATTTAAAAAAATGGTTTAATTTTAAATTCGAAGTAATATACTTTTATAATGTATATGGACCTTTCCAAATTACTAAGGGTAAAATGTCAACTGTAATTGGGATATTTGAAAATTGTTACAGAAATAATAAATCTTTACCGATTGTAAAACCTGGTAACCAATCAAGAAGATTTACTCATATATATGATACTGTTAAAATATGTTATCTAGCTTGGAAGAAAAACCAATGTAGACATTATAGTATTTCAAATAAAAATAGTTATACAATTTTGCAAGTAGCTAAAATGTTTAATTCTAAAATTAAATATCTACCTAAAAGAGCGGGTGAACGATATGCCTCTGCTTTAACCAATCTGAATTTATCTAATAAAGTTTACAAGTACTTTGGTAAAATTAAATTAAAGGATTATATTAACAATATAGTTAATAAATCTATAAAAAGTTAATTAAGAATTTTTTCTAGTTCATTAATAATTTTTTTTGACATTGGATTGGTAAAAGAAGCATATGTGTCGTGGATTTTACCTTCTTTATTTATTAATATTTTGTGAAAATTCCATTTAGGCACAGCGCTTTTTCCGTGTGTATTTTTTGCCCATTTATATATTGCATGTGCATTATCTCCTTTAACGTCATATTTAGATGTCATTGGAAAATCAATATTAAAATTAACTTCGCAGAAATCTTTTATTTCGCTATCAGACCCTGGCTCTTGACCACCAAATTGGTTTGAGGGTACTCCTAATACAATTAAATCTTTATTTTTATACTTTTCCCATAATGTTTGTAAATCTTCATATTGTTTTGTAAATCCACAATTACTTGCAACATTTACAAGCAATATAGCTTTTCCATTGTATTTTTCTAAATTCAATTGGTTGCCACTTATCATGTTTATCTCAAAATTATAAAAATTTTTATTTTCCATTGATTTTACTATTGTACCTAAGGTTAAAAGATTAAAAATTATAATTAAAAATATAATTAGTTTTTTTCTTTTTTTATTCATTTTTTAGGAGAACTTAATATCAAAAAATATCCAAATAATGTGGATAAAAGTGACCCAGATAAAACTCCTAATTTAACACCATCTATATGCTGAGTATTTTCAATAAAAGCTAAATTCCCTACAAATAAACTCATAGTAAAGCCTATACCTGTAAGTACACCTACACCATAAAAATTAATCCAATTTGAATTATTTGGCATTTGAGCCAAACCTGATTTAATAGAAGCATAAGAAAATAAAAATACACCAAGCTGTTTTCCTACAAATAAGCCCAAGAGTATCCCTAAAGGAACTGGTTGCAGCAATGAAGAAAAGGATATTCCTTCAAGTGAAACTCCAGCGTTCGCAAATGCAAATAGTGGCATTATTCCAAATGCTACATAAGGACTTATGGAATGTTCAATTTTTATAAGTAATGAAAAATCTTTTTCTTTATTTCTATGAGGTATAGTGCATGCCAACAAAACACCAGCTATTGTTGCATGGATTCCTGACTCATGAGTAAAATGCCAAAGCGTAATACCAATAATTAAATAAGGTAAAAACTTTTTTATATTATATTTATTAAACAACAATAAAATTATAAATACAATAAGCATCATAGATAAATTAAATAAACTTAAATCACCAGAGTAAAAAAAAGCAATAATTACGATAGCACCCAAGTCATCTATAATTGCTAAAGCAGTTAAAAATACTTTCAATGATATGGGAACTCTTGATCCTAACAAAGATAATACACCTAATGAAAAAGCTATATCAGTAGCTGATGGAATTGCCCAACCTCTTAAAGTTAGTGGTGTATCAAAATTTATATACACATATATAAGCGCAGGAACCAACATGCCACCTATAGCTCCTATTATTGGGAGTATAGCCTGCCTTATATTTGAAAGTTCACCTTGAATAAATTCTCTCTTAATTTCAAGTGTAACAAAAAAGAAAAAAATTGCCATTAGCACATCATTTATCCAATGCAAAACTGATAATTTTAAACCAAAATTATTAAAACCAAAAAAAATATATTTTTGCAATGTTTCAAAATATAAGTTTGATAAATTTGAATTGCTTATTATAAGAGCTAAAATTGCACTTATAAGCAATATTAAACCACTTGCAGCTTCTAGTTTAAAAAACCACTTGAATGGAGTTGTTATTTTATTAATCATTAATTTTTTTTAAATTAAATCTTTTAAAAAAGAAACTATATCTTTAATGGTTTCATATAAATTGTAAAGTATAAATTCAATATTAGGAAAAACTAAACTAATTTGTGATTTAAATGTATCCATTAAAATTATCAATGCTATTGAGCTTATTATAAAAACTATAATATAGTTTAAAATATTAAATCTTGGTCTTGAATTATTTTTTTTATAATTTGCTTCATCAATATTTTTTTTATAATTTTTTTTAGATTCTTTTTTTATTGTCTTATCATTATCAATTATTTCTTTAGAAGTGGCATCATCAATATCTGGTTCTTGTAAATTTGTGTTTATAGGTATTGAGGTTTGATTATCTTTTTTAAAAAACCATTGATTATTACAGACCCCACACTGCAAAAGTCTTCCATTTTGAGGTATTAAAACTTCATTAATTTCAAATTTTTTATTGCAGCTATTACAAACAATAATCATAAATCCTATATAGCAGATTCTTAAGAAAATAACTTGTTTTAGATACTATTTATCCTTTGAAATTATTGATATGTACTGTATTAGTACTCCAAACGGGGAGTGGCGCAGCCTGGTAGCGCATCTGGTTTGGGACCAGAGGGTCGAAGGTTCAAATCCTTTCTCCCCGACCATATTATGAAAAAAGCTAAAATATACATACCAGCAAAAACTTCTATGCAATCTGGCTTAGGTAAACTTGATAAATGGATTCTTGAATTTGAAACCCATAATACGGGAATAAATCCTTTGATGGGGTGGGAGAGTTCATCTGACACTCTATCTGAATTAAAACTTGAATTTTCTTCAAAAGATCTTGCTATTGAATATGCAAAAAAAAATAAAATCGACTATGAAATTATTGAACCACAAAAAAGAAAAATATTAAAAAAATCATACGCAAATAATTTTATTAAATAAATTTTATGTTTAGATTTTTTAAACTAAGAAAATGGTACATATGGTCATGGCTAGGGTCATTTATAATTTTATCATCTTTATGGGTTCAAGTTAAAATAGATGTCAAAATTAATGAATGGTTTGGTGTATTTTATGACATGATACAGAAAGCTCTTGCAGAACCAAATGCTATAACTATAGAAGAATATTGGGCTAGTTTAGCTTCGTTTATAACTCTAGCAGGTATGTACATTGCACTTTATGTTGCAATCAGTTATTTTACAGCTCACTATCTGTTTAGATGGCGAACAGCTATGGTTGAATGGTATCATAGTGTTTACGATAAAGCTGGTAAAATAGAGGGTGCATCACAAAGAGTCCAAGAGGATACAATAAAATTTACCCGAATTATGGAAGGACTTGGTACAAGTTTTATTGAGTCAGTAATGGTTCTTATTCAATTTGTTCCAATTTTACTAGGATTATCAATTGGGATTCCTATATTCTTTTTTGGTGACTGGGAATATGGTTTAATTACTGGTGCTCTTTTATGGACTATAGGTGGTACAGTTTTTTTAATCGGATTGGGTTGGTTACTAAGATTAGTTGGAGTTGAATATGATTTACAAAAAAAAGAAGCAGCTTATAGAAAAATATTGGTAATAGCTGAAG